>JABLTO010128838.1_pt1 | contig 70492 bp, 70 predicted proteins | sample 7160091 | NCBI WGS metagenome assembly JABLTO01 (sample SAMN14651225, study PRJNA627086) | human gut metagenome | isolation source: feces | host: Homo sapiens
CAAAATCCCGAGACATACAAGTCAAAATGCCATCACCGAAGGTGATTTTAAATGCATTTTGACTCGTAACTGTGAAGGTACTGAACAGTTACGAAACCGGCAACATCTGGATTTGCAAAGAAAAAGCAACAGGAAGCGAAAGAAAAGGATGAATGTCCCAAAAAACAGACATAGTATTGTAAGAATTTAGTTAAATTCTTCAATGAATTAAGTTTTCCTATGGAAATATGTAGCATAATAGCATAAAAAATAGTATAATGGACACAGAAATATGAAAGAGAGGGCTTACATATGAAACAAAATAACATGTTGGCTATGATCCTGGCTGGAGGAAGAGGAAGCAGACTTCATGACCTGACAAAAAAAGTTGCCAAACCTGCAGTATCATACGGCGGAAAATACCGGATCATCGATTTTCCACTGAGTAACTGTGCAAACAGTGGAATCGATGTAGTCGGCGTACTGACTCAGTACGAATCCGTCCTGCTGAACAGTTATGCAGCCGCAGGAAGAAGATGGGGTCTGGATACCAAAGACAGCGGCGTATATATTCTGCCACCACGGGAGAAAGCAGATGCAAACCTGGACGTATACAGAGGAACTGCGGATGCTATTTCTCAGAACATTGACTTTATTGATACTTATGCACCGGAATATCTGCTGGTTCTTTCCGGTGACCATATTTACAAGATGGACTATGATGAGATGCTTGCTTACCACAAAGAACATCATGCAGATGCAACCATCGCCGTTATTGAGGTTCCGATGAAAGAAGCAAGCCGTTTTGGTATCATGAATACAGAAGAAGGCGGAAAAATCGTAGAATTCGAGGAGAAACCTGCGGAGCCGAAGAGCAATCTGGCATCCATGGGAATCTATATCTTTAACTGGAAACTGCTTCGGAAGATGCTTCTTGCTGATATGAAAGATCCGGATTCCAACCATGATTTCGGAAAAGACATCATCCCAAGAATGCTGGAAGATCAGAAAACACTGTATGCATATAAGTTCAAAGGATACTGGAAAGATGTGGGAACCATCGATTCCTTATGGGAAGCCAATATGGATCTGCTGGATAAGAACAATGCACTGGATCTTGCCGACAGTTCCTGGAAGATCTATACACAGGATACCGATGCGCTGCCACAGTATATCGGTGCACAGGCAAGTATAGAGAGAGCATTTATCACACAGGGATGTATCGTGGATGGTCTGGTTAAGAACTCTGTCCTGTTTACAGGAGCAAAAGTAGCACCGGGAGCAAAGATTATTGACAGTGTACTGATGCCGGGTGTGGAAGTAGAAGAAGGTGCAGTCGTAACACGCGCCCTTGTCGCGAACAACGTAAAGATCGGAAAGAATGCGGTTGTCGGCAGTGCAGACAGTGAAAATATCGAACTGGTTGCAAAACGTGTAAAGGGGGAAGAATAAGATGAGTAGAGCATTTGGAATCGTAAATTTCGCAGGCAATAACATACAGGGGAATCCGATGCAGGCTTATCGTCCGACCGGAGCGATCTCTTTTCTTGGAAGATATCGTGTGATCGACTTCCCGATCTCTAATATGAGTAACAGTGGAATTGATTCTATTCAGGTGTACATCCGCAGAAAGCCACGTTCTCTGGTAGAACATCTGGGAACCGGACGGCATTACAATATCAATTCCAAACGTGGTAATTTAAATCTTCTGTTCTGTGAAAACGGAGACGAAAATAGTATTTACAGTACGGATCTGGCAGCTTATGTGGAAAATCTGGATGCCATTGAGGAGATGAGTGAAGAGTACGTGGTTATCGTACCAAGTTATATGGTTTATACTGCGGATTACGAAGAATTTTTGCAGAACCATATCGAATCCGGTGCGGATATCACACTGATGTATCAGAATGTGGACAATGCAAAAGATCATTTCCTGAACTGCCAGGTGCTGAATCTGAACAAACAAAAAGGTGTGCTGTCTCTGGAACCAAACCATGGAAATGTAAAAAACAGAAATATTTTCATGGACACCTATGTAATGAAAAAAGAGATCTTCCTGGATCTGATCGATAAAGGACGTAAGCTGTCTTCCGTATATACACTGGCAGATGCACTCAACGAATCCTGTAAAGAGATGGATATCCGTGGAATATCTCACAGAGGTTATTTTGCAGCAATGACCGATCTCAAGAGTTATTTTGATGCCAACGAAGAACTGCTTGACCGCAGGAAAGCAAGAGAACTGTTTCATGAAGAATGGACGGTTTATACCCGTACCAACGATTCCTGCCCGACCCAGTATTTTGAAGGCAGCAATGTAAAATCATCCGTAATTTCCAATGGATGTCTGATTGAAGGAACGGTAGAAAGTTCAGTCATCGGACGTGGATGTGAGATCAGGAAGGGTGCGGTTGTCCGCAACTGTGTGGTAAATGCAGACGTAGTGATCGGCAAAGATGTGCATGTGGAAAATATGGTCATCGACAAACATGCGAAACTGATCCACAGCAATCAGATTATTGCAGAGCCGGAAAAACCGGGTTATATCCGCAGAGGAGACAAGCTGTAAGAACAGACAGGATATTATAATGCAGATTGTGTGGCAGGATCCAGGATCAAAAGATCCCATGGTTTACTGGCCACGTAAATAATCGTATCTCTGTCGGAAAGTGACAAAGATGCATGCGAAAAGCGGAAGCTCTTTTGCTACTGAACGATCGGTAGAAAAAGAGCTTCTGTTACTTATTTTATTTTGATTATTTTTCCGGAAGAGTTTGAATTTTGAACGAGAGTACATGGGAAAGAAAAGGAGTGAGCAGATGGAAGGACACTCGATATCCGGCGAAAGCCGGAAAAACGGATGGGTGGAGCAGAAAAAGGAATTGACGAAAGTATTGAAAATCGCATGGCCGGCAGTCTTTGAGTCTTTTTTTATCTCGCTGGCGGGCATGATCGATGTCTATATGGTCAGCGGACTCGGTTCGGAAGCAGTGGCTTCGGTGGGACTGACGACACAGCCAAAATTCCTCGGACTGTCTTTGTTTTTTGCGATGAACGTGGCGATTGCCGCGATCGTTGCCAGACGAACAGGAGAAAAAGACAAAAGAAGAGCAAATGAAACGCTGGCAGAGGCAATCCTTCTTACGATTCTCTTCGGCGCGGTCATCACGGTTGCCTGTGTGAGTCTGGCAGGATGGCTGATGGAAAAGTGTGGATCCGCACCGGATACCCATGACGGAGCGGTGATTTATTTTCAGATTATTATGGGTGGGATGATCTTTAATATTATATCCATGGTGATCAATGCTGCACAGAGAGGGGCAGGAAACACCAAAATCGCGATGTATACCAACACCATATCCAGCATCGTCAATATTATTGGAAATTATCTTTTGATCGGTGGTCATCTTGGATTCCCTAAACTGGGGATCCGCGGAGCAGCACTGGCGACGGTGCTTGGAACGGTTGTGGGGTGTACGATCAGTGTAATGTCACTGTTTCGGAAGGATTCCTTCCTCAGTATTCCGTATATTATAAAAGAAGGGCTGTGGAAACGGTTCGAATCGGTAAAAATAATCTTAAAACTTTCAAGCAGTACATTCGTGGAGCAGATTCTGATGCGTATCGGTTTTATGTCAACTGCTGTGATGGCAGCTGACATGGGAACGGCGGCGATGGCGGCACATCAGGTGGGAATGAATGCGCTGAGTCTTTCGTTCTCTTTCGGTGATGGTATGCAGGCGGCAGCCGTGGCACTGATTGGACAGAGTCTCGGAAGCAAAGAACCGCAGGAGGCAAAGCGACACGGGATGACCTGTGAAAAAGTGGCACTTGTGATGGCTGTTTTTATGTCCATGTTCTATCTGTTCTGCGGAAAGTGGCTGTTCGGACTGTTCTTTGCAGAAGCACATATCGTGGAGATCGGTGTGAGGATCAGCCGGATTCTGATAGTGATCGTGCTGTTCCAGATCTGTCAGGTGGTATTCACCGGAGCACTGCGCGGCGCGGGCGATGTGGTGTACACCATGATCAGTTCTACCATCAGCGTTACCTTTGTGAGAACAGCTGTTTCGTATATATGTTGCTATATTGTTGGCTGGGGAATCTACGGAATCTGGATGGGTATCGTAGCGGATCAGTTCTGTCGTCTGATGCTAAGCGGCATACGGTTCCGGAGCGGAAAATGGATGAAAATCAGGATTTAACTTATTTATAAAAATTTTATGGTGCCTGACACCGTTTCCCTCTTGACGAACAGGCAAAACTGCGTTATGTTATTAGACGTAAATTGTATAGAAAGCTTTTCTCTTATTCAGAGTGATGGAGATACATAGGATCTGTGAAGTCACGGCAACCCCGGATACGGAAGGTGCCTACCTGAGCGAGTAATCGAACAATAAGGGGATTTGATATATCGAAGTATTGAGTCCGCTTTTGGCGGGCTCATTTTTAGATTATACGTTGGAAAGAAAATGCGATATGACATTATCTTAAACGATAAACCCGGGAGAAAAGCACCCAGGGGTAAACCCCAAAAGAAAAGGAGAATGAGAATGGAAAAACGTTTATTTACTTCCGAATCTGTAACCGAAGGCCATCCGGACAAAATCTGTGACCAGATTTCCGATGCAGTCCTGGACGCACTGATGGAACAGGATCCGATGAGCCGTGTAGCCTGCGAGACAGCGATCACCACCGGCCTGGTACTGGTTATGGGTGAGATCACAACCAAAGGATATGTGGATATCCAGAAAATCGTAAGAGATACCGTTCGTGAGATCGGATATGACAGAGGAAAATACGGTTTTGATTCAGAGAACTGTGGTGTGATCACAGCCATCGACGAGCAGTCCACCGATATTGCTATGGGTGTCGACAAAGCGCTGGAAGCAAAAGAACATAAAATGTCTGACGAAGAGATCGATGCCATCGGAGCAGGAGATCAGGGTATGATGTTCGGTTTCGCAACCAACGAGACAGAAGAATATATGCCGCTGGCCATCTCTCTGGCACACAAACTGACCAGACAGCTGACAAAGGTAAGAAAAGACGGCACACTGGGTTATCTGAGACCGGACGGAAAATCTCAGGTAACTGTAGAATATGATGATAACGGAAAAGCATACCGCCTGGATGCAGTCGTACTGTCCACACAGCACGATCCGGATGTAACACAGGAACAGATCCACGAAGATATCAAAAAATATGTCTTCGATGAGGTTCTCCCGGCAGAGATGGTAGATGCAGATACCAAATTCTTTGTAAATCCGACAGGAAGATTCGTAATCGGCGGACCAAACGGTGACAGTGGTCTGACAGGAAGAAAGATCATCGTAGATACTTACGGTGGATATGGCCGTCACGGTGGCGGAGCTTTCTCCGGAAAAGACTGCACTAAAGTTGACCGTTCCGCAGCTTACGCAGCACGTTATGTTGCAAAGAATATCGTAGCAGCAGGTCTGGCTGACCAGTGTGAGATCCAGCTGTCTTATGCGATCGGTGTGGCACATCCGACTTCCATCAACGTAGACACCGCAGGAACCGGTAAAGTGAGCGATGAAAAACTGGTAGAGATCATCCGTGAAAACTTCGATCTGAGACCGGCCGGAATCATTAAGATGCTGGATCTGAGAAGACCGATCTACAAACAGACTGCAGCTTACGGACATTTCGGAAGAAATGATCTGGATCTGCCGTGGGAAAAACTGGATAAAGTAGATGTCCTGAAAAAATATCTGTAAGATATTTTTGCACAGAGTAAATATACAATATAAAGGTTGAGAGTAACGATTCGGTAGGCAGTATTTCGCGAGGGTACTGAATCGTTACGATTGAGAAACGAAACTGCCGCAGGAATTTTAACTTCCTGCGGCAATTTTGTTTTACTTGCATTGCATATCAATAATTAGAAAAGGGAGGGCCGGGGTTTTAGTGCCCCGGCAGTATGAAAAAGTGTTTTGGCAGCTGATGCAAACAGCTGCACGAATCTATATAAAAGGTAATTGTTTTTTGTCGAGGTCCGACAGTCACAGGGTTTGTAAAATATTCCGGTAACGATGTTCAGTCTTTGTTACCGGCTCTGGCTGTCATCATCTGCATCCGCCGTCCTCTTTGTTTTGATACTGTAAGTATACATGGAGTTTGTGTCCATTTTATGGAAATGAGATAAAGGATTTCTAAACTCTTTTAAGAAATGTTTAAAATATCTGGAAGAGTTTCCGGTGGTCTGGTAAGATAGATGGGAGCGAATAGAAAGAGAGAATGCTGATTATGGGCAAATTGTTTTATATTATGGGAAAGAGCGCATCGGGAAAAGATACGATCTATCAGCGCCTTTTAAGAAATCCGGAGTTTTCTCTGGAACGTCTGGTGATCTACACCACCCGCCCGATCCGGGACGGGGAACTGGATGGCAGGGAGTACCATTTTGTGACGGAAGAGGATTTTCAGAAACTGAAAGCAGAGGGAAAGATTATCGAAGACCGGGGGTATGAGACGGTTTACGGGCTGTGGCGGTATTTTACGGCGGATAATATGGATCTGGAAGAGAAAAACTATCTGGGAATCGGCACGCTGGAGTCTTATGAAAAATTAAAGGCATATTATGGAGAGGAAAAGATCCGCCCCATTTATATAGAAGTGGAAGACGGAGAACGCCTGAAGCGGGCAATCGCGAGGGAAGAGACGCAGGAAGCACCGAAATACGAAGAAATGTGCCGGAGATTTCTGGCAGATGCACAGGATTTCAGTGAGGAAAAGATCCGGCAGGCAGGAATCTCCCATAGATTTTCCAATATGGACGGGGCGGGAGGCTACTCTGAGATTGAAAAGTATTTAAGGAGTGTGCTATAATAATGATATTCCGCAGACAGAGTACAATATAATATAGTATTCTTTTGCGCGGAGATATTGTGAAAAAAGCAGCTGTGGAAGCCTGTGGTGATAAAACCGGAGATTACCACAGAAAACAAAAGAACACAGGAGGTGATTGTATGGCAGGATTTCATGAGATTATCGGACATGATGATGTTGTAAATCATTTACAGAATGCCATTCAGATGGGGAAAGTTTCACATGCGTATATTTTTAACGGTGAGGTAGGAGCAGGAAAGAAGATGTTGGCTTCTGCATTTGCCATGGCACTGCAGTGTGAAAAGCATGGAACGGATCCATGTATGGAATGTGACTCCTGTAAGAGAGCATTAAGCAAAAATCACCCGGATATTATTACGATCACACATGAGAAACCGAACTCTATCGGTATCGAGGATATTCGTATCCAGCTGATCGATGATGTATCCATCAAACCTTATACAGGTCCTTATAAAATCTATATTCTGAACGAAGCGGAAAAACTGACGCTGCAGGCGCAGAATGCGCTGTTAAAGACGATCGAGGAGCCGCCGGCTTATGCGGTGATCCTGCTTTTGACCAGCAATGCGGATGCCCTGCTTCCTACGATTTCTTCCCGGTGCGTGACTTTGAACCTGCGTCCGGTGAAAGAGAGTGATGTGAAAGAATATCTGATGGAGCATATGCATCTGCCGGATTATCAGGCGCAGATCGACGCGGCATTTGCCCAGGGAAATATCGGGAAAGCAAAACAGATCGCAGAATCTACGGAATTTGCCGAGATGGCGGAGAGAGCTTTTCGACTTCTCAGAAAGAGCAATGAGCTGGAGCTGTACGAACTGGTGGAGCTGATCAAAGAACTGACAGCGGAAAAACAGAATATTTACGATTATCTGGATCTGTTTACCATGTGGTTCCGGGATGTACTGTTGTTTAAGGCGACAAAAGAAGTAGATGGTCTGATATTTAAAGACCAGTATAATTATATTAAAGAAAGAGCAAAGAAAAGTTCCTATGAGGGTATAGAGAATATTATAGATGCCATAGGAAAGGCCAGAGAGCGTCTGCATTCCAATGTAAATTTTGATCTGGTTATGGAACTGCTCTTCATGACAATCAGGGAGAACTAGAATGGTAAAAATTATCGGTGTCCGGTTTCGGAATGTAGGAAAGATTTATTATTTCAATCCGAAGAGTTTTCAGATGAAACCGGGAGATCATGTAATCGTGGAGACAGCCCGCGGTGTGGAATACGGCACGGTGGTACTGGGTCCGAAAGAAGTAGAAGACAAGCAGGTGGTACAGCCTTTGAAAGACGTGATCCGTATGGCTACACAGAAGGATGACGCGAAAGAGGAGAGTAATCGTAAAAAAGAGAAAGAAGCATATCAGGTCTGTGTCAAGAAAATCCGTGCGCATCAGCTGGAGATGAAGCTGATCGATGTGGAATATACCTTTGACAACAACAAGATTCTCTTTTATTTTACCGCAGACGGAAGAATCGACTTCCGTGAACTGGTAAAGGATCTGGCGGCAATCTTCAAAACACGTATTGAGCTGCGTCAGATCGGTGTGAGAGATGAGACGAAGATTCTCGGAGGTATCGGTATCTGCGGTCGCCCTCTGTGCTGCCATACCTATCTGTCAGAATTTGCTCCGGTATCGATCAAGATGGCGAAAGAGCAGAATCTGTCACTGAATCCGACCAAGATCTCAGGTGTCTGCGGCCGTCTGATGTGCTGCCTGAAAAATGAGCAGGAGACATACGAGTATCTGAACAAACAGTTGCCGAATATCGGAGATCAGGTAATGACACCGGAAGGTATCAAGGGTGAGGTACAGAGTGTCAATGTACTTCGTCAGCTGGTAAAAGTGATCATGGATGTCAACGATGAGAAAGAGATCCGTGAGTATAAAGTAGAAGAGTTAAAATTCCGTTCCAGAGGATGCTGCCGGAAAGAGAAGATGAAGCTTTCCAAAGAAGAGCAGAAGATGATGAAGGAACTGGAATAATGACAGGAGAAAAAGATGAATATCCCATTGAAGGAAAATGAGCGTTTGGATGATCTGCAAAATGGCTATCATATTATCCAGAATACCAGGGATTTTTGTTATGGTATCGATGCGGTGCTGCTGTCTGACTTTGCCAGGGTGAAGAAGGGGGAACAGGCGTTGGATCTGGGAACCGGAACGGGAATTATCCCTATTCTGTTAAAAGCAAAGACGCAGGGAGAGCATTTTACCGGTCTGGAGATTCAGGAGCAGAGTGCCGAGATGGCAGGGCGCAGTGTGGTGTATAATCATCTGGAGGATGCGATTACCATCAGAACGGGAGATATCAAAGAAGCCACTGCCATCTTTGGCAGGGCTTCTTTTTCGGTAGTTACCTGTAATCCTCCGTATATGCATGGCAATCACGGTCTGACCAATCCTCATCTGCCCAAGGCAATTGCACGACATGAGGTTTTGTGTACGTTGGAGGATGTGATCTCTCAGACGGCACAGCTGTTAAAGCCACGGGGGCGATTCTATATGGTGCATCGACCGTTTCGTCTGGCAGAGATCATGGGACTGATGATGCAATACAAACTGGAACCGAAGCGGATGCGTCTGGTGTATCCGTATGTGGACCGGGAGCCGAATATGGTTCTGATCGAAGGGCTTCTGGGAGGTAATTCCAGGATCACGGTGGAAAAACCGCTGATCGTATATGAAAAGCCGGGCGTGTATACACAGGAAATCCGGGAAATTTACGGGGATGGAAGATAGGAGAATACCGATACTATGGCAGGAAAATTGTATTTGTGTGCGACACCGATCGGGAATCTGGAAGATATTACCTTTCGTGTGATCCGGACGTTAAAAGAAGTGAATCTGATCGCGGCGGAGGACACGAGAAACAGTATCAAACTGTTGAATCATTTTGAGATTTCAACGCCGATGACCAGTTATCATGAATATAACAAGATCGATAAAGGGCATTATCTGATCGGTCTGATGCAGCAGGGACAGCAGATCGCCCTGATCACGGATGCAGGAACACCGGGTATTTCGGATCCGGGAGAGGAACTGGTGGCGATGTGCCATGATGCAGGGATTCCGGTGACTTCTCTTCCGGGTCCGGCGGCTTGTATCACAGCGCTGACGATCTCGGGGTTGTCGACGAGACGGTTTGCATTTGAGGCGTTTTTGCCGACGGATAAGAAGGAGAAGCAGGCGATTCTGGAGGAACTGAAAGAGGAGACGAGAACGACGATCCTCTATGAGGCACCGCACAGACTGGTACGGACGCTGGAAGAACTGGTGGATGCTCTTGGGAACCGGAGAGTGACGATCTGCAGGGAGCTTACGAAGAAGCATGAGACGGCGTTCCTTACGACGCTTCAGGATGCGCTGGAGTATTACCGGCAGGAGGATCCACGTGGGGAGTGTGTGATCGTGATGGAAGGCAGAAGCCGGAGAGAGATGATCGAGGAGAAGCAGCGGGCATGGGAAGAGATGTCGCTGGAGGAACACATGAAGATCTATGAGGACCAGGGGATTGGACGGAAGGACGCTATGAAGATGGTGGCGAAGGACCGGGGGATCTCGAAACGGGAGGTTTATCAGGGGTTGCTGGATTAAATTAAGTTTTTGGTTAAGGGGACGCCCGGTGTGAGAACAACAAGAGGGCGGAGGCAGCGTGCAGAGCGACTTTAAGCTATCTGCCAACTACGACTCAGCCCATATTGTCAAAAAAAGCATACCACTCGCTTGTCTACGAATCCGATTGCACTAACAAAAAAGCCTCAGCGTAGCCCGCTACGCCTCCGTTTTTTTGTTAGCACACTCGAATCCGTATCCTACGCGATTGATATGCTTTTTTGACAATATAGGCTGTTCACGAGGGTCGGCTGACCCAAGCGAAAGTCTCCGTAAGTCGAGGATCTTAAAGTTCACTCTAAGCGGCACGCAAAATGCCTCCGCCCCTTGCTGTTCTATCTCCGGGCTGTGTTTTGGCTGAAACTTAAATTATCTGTAGAGTTTGGTTGTGGCAACCTATGATAGGTGGAAGGGGGTGAATGAAAGTTGTATATGAATGAATATAGCTTAAAAATGATGATGCATTTTGTTGACATATAATACCCCCTCGGGAGATGTGCTCCGAGGGGATTTTGAAGAGTAGATTGTTAGATTGTATCCATAAGGTCTGCGCCGCTGATGATGCGGTGCCAGAGGTTTTCGCGTTTGGGGGTTCCCGGGAGGAAGTAGGGGAGGCGGTCGGCTTCCAGTTCTTCCAGGCGCTTTACTCTGCCGTCGATATAGTAACGGAGACGGTAGCGGGTGCTGGTGAGGCGGGCAATGACGCCGGAGAGTTTGATGTCTACGAGTTCATAGCCAAAAGGTTTTGCATCCTGCATCCAGAGGTGTTCGCGCAGAAGTCTGGTTGTGGACAGATCGTTGATGATTCCGGGGATAACTTCTTCGCAGATGGTCTCCAGTGTGGATAAGTCATGGGCATCGTATGCTTTTTTCAGGCGGACGCCAAGGTCGGCCTTACCGGCAAGCGTGCTGGCGAGACTGTGGTAGAAAGCAAACAGCGTATCATAAGCCGGGGTATGTTTTCGGCAGATTTCCAGGCGGTCTGCCAGATCCTGATAATAACGTTCGGTGTCCAGATCCAGGTCTTCGATATGGCGATCGAAGATGCCGAGAAGCGGATCTTGATACAACAGATATTTGGATGGATTATCGGTGTCCAGATTCGGCTGTCCGTTCTGGAACAGGGAGTCCAGGGCATCCAGTTCCAGGAAGTCGTTCAGGCCGGCACCGGTCACATCGTGGAATTCTTCTGCCAGTGCTTTCTCATCGAAGTCTTCATGGAAGCCAAGGTGAGCAAATAGCACCAGACCGGGCAGAACGGCATCTACAGGGGTTTCTGCACCGTTATCCATCCAGGCGGTACAGAATACTTCCGGCAGATGATATTTTTTGCATGCGGCAAGTCCCGCACGGGTGCAGGTAAAGGTCTTGGAATAGTTTGGTGATATTCCGTTCCAGATCCAGGAACCTCCGGCAAAGATGACTTTGTTGGAAAGCTGCTGATGAACGCGGATCATTTTTTCATAGATTTCCTGATCCGGGTTATAGTAGTCCCAGTAAACCAGTCCAAGCTCCGGATCCGGTTTTTCCCAGTCACTGCAGTCTGTATCGTCGGCAACATCATAATAACTGCCGCCGGTGTTGGCAGTGATATACATATCGCTCCAGATCATCGGTTCCAGTCCCAGCTTTTTGCAGATTTCAAAAACGCGGCCACTGTGTTCGCGAATCAGGACGGAACTTTTGGTATATCCGTTTTCCCGGAGGTACTTTCCAAGGCCGAGCTGTGCAGCTTCGTCCATACCCAGATGTACCCGGTTGGTGGAAAAGGACTCTTTTACGGAGCAAAGCATTTTTTCAATAAGGGTGTAGACTTCTTCTTTCCCTACCTGAAGAATGTCGGCGGTGTCCTTAACGGTTTCTCCAAGCGGCCATTTCAAAGCATTGTGAAGATGAGCCAGTGTCTGGATACACGGAACAAGTTCAATGCCGAAAGTTCTTGCATAAGCATCCATCTCGCGGATCTCATCCTGGCTGTAGCGGCCACGGTAGGCACCGAAATAAGGTTCATCCGGTACGGTGTAAGTCTCTTCGGTGTAGAGCATCAGGGTGTTCATTCCCAGTTTCGCCATGATACGAATAAAAGATTTTACCTTTTCTACGGTAAATACTGCATTTCTGGAGCAGTCCAGCATCACCCCGTTTCTGGAAAAGTATACAGGTTCACTTTTCGTGCTCCAGGTATCCCCCAGATGATGTACCGCCCAGTTCAGTCCCCGATAATAATGCGCCGGTTCCTGACAGGTAATATGCAGGTGATCGCCGTTTCGTGCGATGGTAAGCGGAGTATTTTCCTGAAACTCCACCTGAATCGCCAGTTCTTTTTCTGATTTGATATCCCCCAATAAAAGTTGCGTTCCTTCTTCCACTTTTTTCAGGTCAGTGGAGGAAGGGGAAAATGAAAATTTCATAACCTTCTCCTTTCTTCCGAAAAGTTTTCGGACAAGCTTTTGCTTTATGATTTATTGTAACGAATGGAGGGGGGAAAGTAAAGATAATGGGGGAGAAAGAAGTTTCAGAAATAAAAAATATACGTGTGATCATAAAAAGCTGCTGTATTACATGAACGGGAATATCGTTGCAGCAATGCTTTTTCAACATTACAGCATTTTCATAAAGAACGGTAGAGCAGTTACGTATATTTTTACGATGCAAGGCGTATACATAATAGAATCCAACAAAAACGGAGCAGCTTTTTATGAATTATCTCTGGGGCGGTATGATTCTGATCGGGATCATCTACGGGACGGTGACCGGGCATCTGGAGGAAGTATCAGAGGCGGCGATTCAGTCTTCGAAGGAGGCAGTGAGTCTGTGTGTGGTGATGGCGGGGGTTACGGCACTCTGGGTGGGGATGATGCGGATCGCAGAGAAGTCCGGACTTCTGGAGGCAATGGAGCAGAGAATGCAGCCGGTGCTGAACTTTTTGTTTCCGGAAATCCCCGGGAATCACCCGTCGAGGAAATCGATTGCAACGAATCTGCTGGCGAATATCCTGGGACTCGGCTGGGCGGCGACACCGGCAGGGCTGAAAGCGATGGAAGAACTGTCGGATCTGGAAGAAGAGCGGCGGAGAAAAAAACAGCGGGCGGTAGCTGTGGGTGCAGCAAGTAATGAAATGTGTGATTTTCTGATCCTGAATATATCTTCCCTGCAATTGATCCCGGTCAATATCATTGCTTTTCGGACAGAATATGGCAGTGTGACGCCAACGGCGATCGTTGGTCCGGCAATCCTTGCGACGGCGATCAGTACGGGTGCTGCCGTTTTGTATATCAAAACAAAAAACTGGATGGCCAGACCGGAAAAAGCTAACAATATTTTTACGAAAATGGTATTGAAAAATGAAAAAGCATCGCATATAATGGGTGAAAGTAAATAATGTGATAAAGATCCCGGGGCTGTGTCCCCGGATTTTTATCGCGCAAAATGAGGAGTTTTTATGAGAGGAGGAACTTTATGGAGAGAGATATGACGGTGGGAACACCGTGGAAGATTATCCTGAATTTTACGATCCCGATTGTTATTGGAAATATTTTTCAGCAGTTTTACAGCATGGTGGATACGGTCATTGTCGGTAAGTTTGTGGGAACGAAAGCACTGGCGGCTGTCGGATCGACCGGAACGATCGGGTTTCTGATCCTGGGATTTCTGATGGGACTCACGGCAGGTTTTACGGTACTGACCAGTCAGCGATTCGGTGCCGGAGATATGCCGGGGATGCGTAAGACGGTCGGATCTGCGGCAGTGCTTTCAGTGATCGTCAGCGTGGTGATGACGGTGATCAGTATGGCGTTTATGAAGCCGTTGCTGATTCTTATGAATACACCGGAGGATATTTTTCAGGATGCATATAAGTATATTATGATCATTTGTGCGGGGATTTTTACACAGGTTATGTATAATCTGTTAGCGGGTATCCTGCGTGCGCTGGGGAACAGTAAGACACCGTTGTATTTTCTGCTGTTTTCCGCAGCACTGAATATTGTGCTGGATCTGGTACTGATCATTGTGTTTCACCTGGGAGCAGCGGGAGCGGCGTATGCGACAGTTATTGCGCAGGGAGTTTCGGCGCTGCTTTGCCTGATCTATATTATTAAGAAAGTGCCGATTCTGAAGCTGGACCGCTGGGATTTTAAACTGGATGGTCATCTGGTACGGCAGCAGCTGGCCATCGGTTTTCCGATGGCACTGCAGTATTCGATCACTGCGATCGGTGCGATGATGGTGCAGGCTGCGCTGAATGTGCTTGGTTCTGTCCATGTGGCAGCATTTACTGCGGCAAATAAGATCGAGCAGGTGGTAACGCAGGTTTATGTGGCACTTGGTACCACGATGGCTACTTACTGTGCACAGAATATGGGTGCGGGTAAGGTGAAGAGAATCAGCAGGGGATTCCGGGCAACAACGGTCATTGGCAGCATTTATTCGGTGGTGTTCGGGGTGCTGGTGTTCTTCTTTGGCAATATGCTGACCGGACTGTTTGTGTCTGAGAATCTGGATCAGATCGTGGGTCTGGTGGATGTTTATATGAAATGCGTGGCGCTGTTCTTTGTTCCGCTTAATGTGGTAAATGTGTATCGAAACGGTATCCAGGGAATGGGATATGGATTCCTTCCCATGACGGCGGGGATTGCAGAACTGGCAGGACGAGGACTGACAGCTGTGGTTGCTTCGCATTATAAGAGTTATCTGGGGATTTGTCTGGCGAGCCCGGTGGCGTGGATTTTTGCGTCTGCACTGCTGTTGGTGATGTATTTTGGGATTATGAATAAGTATAAGAAGGCTGGGAATTTCCGGGAGTAGAGAGTTTGTTGGCAAAAGGGACGCGGCAGACTCCTGGCTTCCGGGTCTGGCAACGTGGGCAGGGCAACTTTGAGCTAGCCGCCAACTACGACTATATTCACGCGGGTCGGCTGACCCGCGCGAAAGTCTGCGTAGGCGTCGGATCTCAAAGCTTGCCCTAAGCGCCCACAAAGTGTTGCCAGACCAGGAAGCCAGGAGTCTGCCGCTGTTTTTTTGCGTGGGGGAGGATGTTAACTGTTTTATTTACTTGTCTGCGAATCCGATTGCACAGTTTAAAAAGCTTCAGCGTAGGCCGCTGTATCTACGCTTTTTGAACTGCACACTCGAATCCATACCCTGCGTGAATGATACCGTTATTTATGGAACGATGTACCAGGTAAGAAAGCAGATGGGTGGGGTTTACATAAGGTTTGCTATGACGGTGCTGGAGATGATGCCGGATAAAGTGGCCAGGAGGGCGCCGGGGAGGGTGTATCTGGTTTTTTGGACTTTGGCGGCTATGTAGTAGACGCTTAGGGTATAGAAGATGGTTTCGGTGCTGCTGAGGATGAGGGAGGCGGTCAGGCCGATGGTGGAGTCGGGGCCGTGTTGTTTGTAGAGGTCGAGGAGGAGACTGGTGGCGGCGCTGGAGGAGAACATTTTTACGATGGAGAGGGGAACCAGGGCGGAGGGGAAGCCGGTGGGTTTCAGGAGGTTTTCGAGGAGGGATGCGAGGGCATCCAGGAAGCCGGAGGCACGCAGGATTCCCACGCCGGTCATCAGACCGATTAACGTGGGCATGATTTTTACCACTGTTTTCAAACCGTCGAAAGATCCGGTGACGAAGTCGTTGTAGATGTCCTTTTTCATCAGAAGACCGAAGCCGATGATGTAGAAAAAGAGGAGTGGGATCATCAGATCAGAAAGAAAAAGCAGGATACGCATACAAAGCTCCGGGAAGGATTGTTCTTTGTAAATATATGCGGAAAGAGGACAGGAAAGTACAGGGAGAAGAATAGAAAATAAATTTCATTTTTCAAAAAAGATCCTTTGTAAGGTGAAAGGCGAAAAAGCCTTTTCATTACAGAGGATCTTTTCAATTTCTGAAGGGAGGGCGAAATGTTGTGGTATTAACCGACAGCTCCTTTGCGTTATTTATGCAATGATAAAATTAATTAGTGTATACATTTCACATATGTTGTTGCTGATATTTTTACCATGTTTTTTTTGACTTTACATTTTGTACATATTTTTGCAGAATAGCGTGTAATAGTGCAGCCTCCATTTTTATTTACTGTGTGGAGGTAAACATATCCATTTTCATATGTATGTGAGCAACTGGCACGTGACTTTTCCGACGAATTCGGAACAGCACCATCAAGCACGGATCCATCTTCAAGAACGATACATTCGTTTGAAGATGAAAAATCAACCAGTTTGTCATACGGGTCGGCATAGTTAGAAGGTGTTTCATCGATAAGTGTTATGATTTCTTCCGTTAACTTTGAATCTTCGTTTGGAGAAAATGTAGTGGTTTGTTCCAAAGGTGTATATGCATAGGTGGTTAGCGGTAAAATTATAAGGAATAAAAGTGATAGAGCACCATATAGCATTATTTTTTTGCTCACGCCTGTAGTGTTCATAATATACAATAATCTCTTTTTTACTATTCTTTTTGAAACAGAAAAGTTATTTTGCCAAATCTTTGGAAAAGGCGATTCTGTGGAAGCGATATTTAATAATAGAGTGGCGTACTCTTTTCGTTCTGTATGAGAGGAAAATCGCTGAATTACTTTATAATCGCATAAACATTCCGCAGAATATGAGTACACCGGTAAAAAAAACCATACGAATGGATTGTACCAGTGCAGGCAAAAACATATCATAATCAGAAATTTAAAAATCGAATCTTTGTTTTCAATGTGAGCTGTTTCATGAATAAAAAGCATTTCTTTTTGAGAATCAGTAAAATTTTGATCCGGAAATAAAATATAAGATTTAAAAAATCCAAGGGTACAAGGTGTTTTCAGTAAGGGATTCTTATATAAACACGAGTCTTTCCGAAATTTGAATGATATAGATGTTTTTAAAAGTATGTTACATGTTTTTCTGTATGTTCTGAATTCATAAATACAGAATATGAAAATACTACCCGTAACAATCAGAAGCAGAAAAAACATCCAAAACGGCACCAATATTGTTTTGTCATGGAAATGCAACTGCAATTTATTTTTTAAAGAAAGAATATAAGTATAATTATTATCAATGGTAAAAAAATTATGAGTTGCAGGAATCATGTTTTTAATAAGCTGAAGTGGTAGCAAATAAAGAATAACACTCAGTTTAAACAATGAATTTACATAATAGAAATTTGTCTGCTCTTTTTGAAGTATTATAATAAGTAATCCGATACAAAGTGGGATTGACCCGGCTAAAGACATTGAAAAAAACAGTGGCATATTATAATCCTTTCAGAAAATCCATTAATTCTTCCTTATCTGAAGCGGATAATTTTTTATTCCCGGTAAATGCGCTGATAAAAGAAGTTAAAGAACCATGGAAAGAGGTTTGGATTATCTGAGAAGTATATTGTTGGTAATATTCTTCCGAAGATAATGCCGGATAATAAGTGACTTTTGCTTCTTGATGGTTGACGTATAAAACCCCCTTTTTTACTAAGCGGAGTAGAAATGTGCTCAGCGTCTGTTTTTTCCAGTTTTTGCTTGTGGTGGCTTCAAAAAAAGCTTTTATTTCTGAGAAAGTTTTGGGGGTGTTTTGTGACCACAGGTATTCCATGATCATAAGTTCTGTATCACTTAGTTGTTGAAACATAGGGGCTCCTTTCAAATTTTTCGTACTACGGTTTATAATACAATAAAAAACAGAAAAATCAATTGATAAAACAAATGAAAACAGAAAGACATTTCTGTGAATATTGTCGATAGTAAAAAGCTTGTGAAGAGATAAAAGAAATGTTATAGTAACTTCATAGGATTACACGATGTAGTACAATATTTATTAAAGTAGGTGATTTCATTGCGTGTGAAGAAAAGAATTCTAATTATTTTGGTTCTGGTTTTATTGATGATGTTTGCTTTCATACTGATAAGTAAAAAGATTATGAACAGTATATGGTTTAAAACTCGATGGGATATTAACTTTCCATTTGTTGAATCTTATTATACGGTCGACGACATGTGGGAATCATATAATATTTATTCGTGCTCAGAAAACGACAAAAAGGTTTTAAAAACATCATTGTACAAGCAGAAACCAACAAAGTATTGGGAAGAAGAAATTACAGGACATTTAGAAAATCTGAATGTTGATCCTGTAATGTATCCTTCTTTTTCTGAAGTTAATTATTGCATAAGAAGGCAAAAGGGAGACACTGAACTGATCATGCTTATGAATAGTTCACAAGATGTATTATATGTTTATACATGTACACGGTAAATACGGAGATGTATTTTTGTAAAAGATTAAAGAACTATGGAAGTGAATTCGTTCAGGAACAGATGCATGAAGTAGGAAACGTAACGATATAAAATATAGAGGGAGAAAAGCCATGAGAATAAGAAAACTGATATGGATATTAGCCGGATGTTGTCTGCTTTCCGGATGCCAATCTGGTAATGAAAATCTTAGTGAGAAAAATGTGAGTGATACTGAGGTTACAGAAGAATCTTCAGAGAGCAGGAAAGAAATCGAACAGGACTTTCCACAGAGGATTCAAGAGGATGTCGGCGAAAATGTTCATATAGATGCAGAATGTGTATATCCTGAGAATTTTCTGGAGGGAAAAGGGTTAAAAGCGGTTCAGTCCGGAAGCACCCTGTGGGAACAACGGGAGCAGATTGTAGACAAATTTGCGAAGGGAAATCCGGTACTGGATGTGGAAGAGACGTCATATGATGATTTTCAGTCAGAATCTTATACATTAACAGAAACGACAGGAATTTCCATTACATCTGAAAATGTTTTAAATTATTTCAGTGATCAGGCTACATATATATTAAATACCATTATGGAAGATGACCGGTTTGATACCTATAATGGGAATGAGTTTCAAACAACAACAGATCTTGCTTTCATATCACAGGAAGAGGCATGGAATCAGATAAAATCTTTTTTACAGGAATTAGGAGTGGAAGTTACAGATGCGTATACCTGTTATGTCATGGATTACAAAACGATGCAGCAGGAAGAAGAAAAAATATATCAGCTTTTACAAGAGGAAGATACAAAGACATTCGAGAAGAAAGAACAGTGGTCGGCAGATGATGACAGTTATTATTTTAAAACGAGCATAGCATGGAATGGGTATCCTGTAATTCCTTATATGAGCGGTGAAGGAAATGACGAACAGAATGTAAGTGTTGTTTACGACAAAAGCGGGATTATTTCAATGATGATCATCGGTCATTATCCCATGCAGGAAAAAGAGGAAGTCGATATAGAATCACCGGTAAAGGTGGCAGAACTTTTAGCAGAACCTTTAAATAATATTATTTCAGATACGACATATGAGATACAGAAACTGACACTTTGTCAGGTCGTTATAGGAAAAAATCATGAGACGGGAATGGCAGAGATTGTTCCGTGCTGGAAGTGTTCTGTACAGGTAAAAAATGATCAGGAGGATCCCGGATATACGACCTACTATTATTATAATGCAGAAACCCTGGAAAGCATAAGTTAAGTGAACAACGGGAGGGTATAAGTGAAATCTATTATAAAGACGGATTTTTCCAGAGCATTCATAAATTGGAAATTTCCACTGGCGATTCTTCTGATGTTTCTTGTATGGGATCTTAACAGCAAACGGTTTGGTCTGCGGGAAGATGTTCTGTTTTATTTTATCAATGTTTGGGGGAGGTCAATTACTTATCTGATGGCTATATTGATCTCTACGATTCCATTTTTATCTGCACATATAGAAGAAAAAGAAAATCATTTTTTACGATATGCGATTCTACGGACAGGTGTATGGAAGTATGTTTGTTCCAAATTAATTGTATGTTTTATATCAGCATTTTCTGTGTGTGTTCTTGGAACGGTTCTTTTTTTGATAAAACAGAGTTTCTATGTTCCGTTTCTGGCGGAAAATAGTGTTACGTTAGATAATTTTGCGCCTATGAGCTGTTTTCGTGGATTGATGATTAGTCATATTAAGTTAGCGGTCACGATACAGACCATATTATATGGAATGTTATGTGGCAGCATGGGTGTGCTGACTATGGCATTTTCTGCTTACATTAATAATTCTTTTGAAATCTACGTCATTCCTTTTCTTTTATATTATTGTTTTTATTTCTTATTTGCGGGATTCTTCAAATATTGTCCTATGTTAAGTATAGAGCATATCTATGAAGTAATTGGTTGTTATACGAAAAATCCTGTGTTATTTTTCAGCTACGCATTTTTCATAACGATATGTTTTGGGATAGTAGGTGGAAGAGTGATGTATCGTAAGATGAAGGGGGAATTCCAATGAAGATGATACTGTATAGTCTGAAAGTATGTTTGTATCAGATCCGTATTATGTCTAAAAATTACAAAATATATACAATCCCCGTATGTCTGTTTATTTTTATGAAAAGCTTCCTGGATCCTTTTCGTGAATTTCTGATTGCATCAGGGGAGAAAGCAACCCCTTTTTTATTTCCTTTTTTTCTGAATGGAAAATTCTGTGCGGCGGTGGTGTTTGCAGGGATAGTATTGTTTTTTGTGGATGCTCCATTTTATGATAAAGATAAACTATTCGTAATGATCCGGTGTGGAAGAGCGAAATGGGTTACAGGACATTTTTTTTATATTATTTTTGTTAGTATTGGTTATATGTTGTGTTGGGTTGGAATTAGTGTTCTGATGCTGATACCGAGAATTGATTTCAGCAATGAGTGGGGAAGGGTGTGGACCACACTGGCACTTACAGACAAAGCATATGAGTTAGGATTATCATTTTATGTAACTCCGGAATTAGTTATGAATTATCAACCTGTGCGGGCATTTTTTCTTGTGTTTGGCATGGGATGTCTGATCTGTATTTTTTATGGGTTATGTATGTGGCTCTTAAACATCTATTTAGGGAAAATTATAAGTTTTGCGGTGATCATGGCTTCTGTATTACTGGTTACAAGAGTAGAGTATATGCCGCCTTGGATGATTTATCTTGTTCCAAGTGGATGGGCAGATGTTGGAAATCTTTCGGCGTATACAACTCATGGACTTTCAATAAATAAAGCGAACCTGATTTTGATTATCGGCAGTATATTCCTGGGAATATTAGTGTATTGGAAAACAATTAGAATAGATATAGCAAAGGGATGATAAAGAAAATGAGCAAACCGGTGATTTCTATAGAAAATGTAGTGAAAAGTTTCGGAACAGCTGTTGTTTTGGATGATATTACACTTGATGTGGAGAAAGGAAAAATTTGTGGAATCATAGGAAGAAACGGTTCGGGAAAAACTGTGTTATTTAAGTGTATCTGCGGGTTATTAAATATTGATTCCGGAAAGATACAGGCAGATCGGACACAGCTGGGTGTAATCATAGAGGAGCCTGGATTTCTACGGCAATATAGTGGAAAGAGAAATCTTCAACTTCTGGCGGGACTTTCTGATAAGCCACATATGGATATTACTGAAGTGATGACATTGGTTGGGCTAAAGGATGCAATGAGTAAAAAAGTCGGAAAATACTCTATGGGAATGCGGCAGAGGCTGGGAATCGCGCAGGCAATTATGGAGTATCAACAAATCTTGATTCTGGATGAACCTATGAATGGACTGGATAATCAGGGTGTGAAGGAGATGCGGGAGTTGTTGATGCAGCTGAAAGAGAAGGGAATAACAATCTTACTGGCGAGTCATAATCGTGAGGATATAGAAGTTTTATGCGATCAGGTCTATGAAATGGATGCGGGGAAGTTAAAAGTCCGCGCTCAATAGGTGAAAGTTCTCACTGAATGTGGAGAAGCAACGGCATCTATAAACAAGTAGCGAAAGTTCGATTTGACAATTACATATGTATACAAAAAGGGACTGTCTGGAATTGACAGCCCCTTTTCTTACGTTATACGGACAAACAGTGAAAGGATATTATCGGCATAAGATTAAGTCGTTTTTTTCGCAGAAGATTTCGGCCATTTCTTTGCCCGGTAACAGTAGTAAACGATAAACATCACCGCCGTGATCGCCCAAGTGACCGGGTAGCTGAGGACGATGGTGTTGAGGCCCGGAGCGAGTGGTACGATGAAGAAGAGCCAGGCGATACGCAGCAGGCAGACACCGAAACAGGTGATAAGCATCGGGATCACAACATCTCCGGTTCCGCGGAGTGCACCGGAGAGCAGTTCGATGAAGACGAACAGGCAGTATGCCGGAGCAACGTGGTGTAACATCTGCATACCGATAGAGACTACATTTTCATCGGAGGTAAACAGACGAAACAGCGGAGTGCCGAAGTTATAGAATATGAGAGTCAGTGCCAGAGCCGTACAAAGTCCCATACAAAGTCCGATGCGGACACTCTTTTTCATGCGGTCATATTTTCCGGCACCAAAATTCTGTCCTACGAAAGTCGTAACAGCGATACCGAACGCATTATTGACCATCCAGTAGAGAGAATCGATCTTTCCGAAAGCACTCCAGGCGGCCACTGTATCGGTTCCCAGATTATTTAAGAACGTCTGGATCAGCATGTTGGTGACACTGTATAAAATGGACTGGATGCCGGTAGGACAGCCCACCCAGATCAGACTGATCAGAGCAGATTTGTGGAATCGGATCTTTTGGAACTCCAGCTGATACAGATCATCGGAACGCATCAGGGCGCGGGTGACCAAAACAGCACTGACTCCCTGAGAAAAAATCGTGGCGATTGACACACCGGCAACGCCCATGTGAAAAACGATCACCAGAACGATATCCAGCACAATATTCAGGATACAGCAGACGATCAGATAATATAACGGTCTGCGGGAATCTCCCATCGCACGAAGGATACTGGAACCCACATTATAGATAAAGACAAAGATAATACCGGCGAAGTAGATCCGCAGATAGAGCAGTGCATCCGCCATGGTTTCCTGTGGTGTGTGCATCAGTTCAAGCATCCAGGGAGCGGTCAGAATTCCCAGAGCGGTGATGAAAATACTTCCAATGATAGAGAATGCATAGGCAGTATGCAGGGCACGGTTCAGCTGCGCTCTGTCCTTCGCACCATAAAACTGGGAAATAATAACCGAAGCACCGGAAGCCAGTCCGACGAAGAATCCCACGATCAGACCGACAATCTGTGCGGCGGAACCACCGACAGCGGCAAGAGCTTCTTTGCTGACAAAACGCCCGACAACGATCGTATCTGCCGTGTTGTACAGCTGCTGAAAAAATGTTCCCAGAACAATGGGAAAAAAGAACAACAAAAGTTGTTTCCAGATTACGCCCTCGGTGATCTGATTGGTTGTAACAGTTTCTTTTTTCATTTGTGTAAAAACCCTCCTGTGTAAAAAAACGCCCTGCATTTTCCCCCATGAAACATGCAGCGCTCTTATGTTCAGCATAAGCGAAACCATCCGGAAAGTCAATGGGTGGAAGCATGGAATTATGAAATTTCAAGGAAGATGAAAGGACTTGAAAGTAAAAGAAAACATGTTATACTGGATGTAGAAATACAATAATGATGTTGGGGTCAAAAGGTATTTTGACCCCTTTGATACCAGATTGCTACGTGCTTTGCACTCTCGCAATCTTCAAAAACATTCGTAATCCGCTCATTTTTCTTTGAAAACTGGCTACTTACTCATGTTTTTGGCGGGTCAAGAGGTCAAAAATCCTCTTGCAAGCAAGCTTGCATCAGCTTTCTGACCTTTTGACCCTGGTATCATAATAATTATTTTATAACAGGAAAAGGTAGCTGTGAAGGACCGGAACAGCTGCAAGCAGATGCCGGAAAGGATTGGAAGATGAGTTATTACAGAAAAACAATAGTACCCAACATAGAAGCCCATTATGAAAATCTGTCTGCAGTGGAAAAAAATATTGCTGATTTTTTTATTTCCAATGAGGAAGATATGGATTTTTCATCCAGACATATTTCTTCGATGCTGTATGTGTCAGAGGCATCTCTGTCCCGATTCGCGAAAAAATGTGGTTATAAGGGCTATCGGGAATTTGTGTTCAAATACAAAGAATCGTTCGGAGAAAAAGATCACCAGATCACAGGACAGATGAGAGAAGTATTTGACTCTTATCAGGAGTTACTGAACAAAAGTTATAATCTGGCAGATGAGGCGCAGCTTCGCCGGATTGCCGGGAAGATGTCAGAGTGCCGGCGGGTGTTTGTTTACGGGAAAGGCAGTTCCAGCCTGGCAGCCAGAGAGATGCAGTTCCGGTTCATGCGTCTGGGGCTGGATATGGATGCGGTAGATGAGACTCATACGATGCGGTTTCATTCGACGATCGTACAGGAAGACTGTATGGCGATCGGCATCAGCATCAGTGGCAGAACCGAGGAAGTAATAGAATGTCTGAAACAGGCACACCGCCAGGGGGCTTATACCGTGCTGATGACTGCCAATGACCGCCCGGAATACAGTGAATTCTGTGAAGAGGTAGTGTGTCTGGCGGCAAAGAAAAATCTGGACTTTGGAAATATCATTTCTCCGCAGTATCCGATCCTTGTGATGACGGATATTTTATACGGATACTATCTGGAGATTGATTCATCGGTGAAACGGGCACGGCATGATAATTCCGTCATGTTGATAAAATCAAGGCAGATTCAGGAGAAGGATGAAGGAGGAGAAGAGCAATGATCATCAGGGGCGCAAAGGTTTATACCGAAGAAGGCATATTTAAAGAAAAAGAAGTCTGTATACAGGGCGAAAATTTTACAGAGACCGGCGAAGACGGAGAAACAATAATCGACGGCAGTGGCTGCTATCTGATTCCGGGACTGACAGATATTCATTTTCATGGATGCATGGGAAAGGATTTCTGTGACGGAACGGAAGAATCCATTCAGGTAATGGCGGATTATGAGGCCAGTCAGGGTGTGACAACGATCGCACCGGCAACCATGACGTTTGACGAGGAACGCCTGACCCGGATCGCAAAAGCGGCGAAAGCCCATAAAAATGAAAAAGGTGCGATTCTCTGCGGAATCAATATGGAAGGACCGTTCATCTCCATGGCCAAAAAAGGAGCACAGAACGGAAAATACATCCATAAACCGGATGTGGCAATGTTTGAACGGCTGCAGGAAGCAGCAGGAGGTCTGTTCAAACTGGTAGATCTGGCACCGGAAGAAGAAGGTGCGATGGAGTTTATCCGGGCGGAAAAAGGAAAAGTCGTGCTGTCGATCGCACATACAACAGCGGATTATGAGACAGCAAAAGCAGCGATCGAAGCAGGTGTCACTCATATGACCCATCTGTACAATGCGATGAACCCGATCAACCACCGCGTACCGGGACCGATCATTGCGGCAGCAGATGACGCACACTGTGAGGCCGAACTGATCTGCGATAACGTACATATCCATCCGGCAATCGTGAGAAATACATTCAAGATGTTCGGAGAGGATCGTGTGATCTTCATCAGTGACACCATGGAAGCAGCCGGTCTGGAAGATGGCATGTATGAGCTGGGCGGACAGCCGGTGATCGTAAAAGGAAACCGCGCAACCCTGGAAGACGGAACGATTGCAGGTTCCAATACCAATCTGATGAAATGTATGCGTACCGCTGTGAAGCAGATGGGAATTCCTCTGGAAAAAGCGGTAAAATGTGCAGCAGTCAATCCGGCAAAAAGCATCGGTATCTACGACAAATATGGCAGCATCACACCGGGAAAAGTGGCAAATGCAGTACTCCTTGACCAGGAAACTCTGGAAATCAAAGGGGTTATCCTGAAGGGACAGATGCTGTAAATCATGAGAAGAAACCCATAAGGACGGAGCACACAGATCTGACCGGCAGAGAGTACGCAACGGTGAGAAAACAGAGATACAGGAAGATAAAAAACAGGAGCAGAGACGGATGCGATACCGTCTTGCTCCTGTTTTTGTCCGGCATGATAAGAATCACCGTTTCAAATGTTCCCTCAGATTATCATCTTCATAATCAAACACACAGCGATCGTAAGCATTGATCACATGAGTCTGATTATACTGATCGTAGCGTTTTTGATTCCGTCCGTAGGACATATGTACATGCCCGTGGATAAAAAATCTCGGGTGGTACTTGTCCATCAGAGTGTTGAAGACCTGAAATCCCTGGTGTGGGAGATCCAGACCATCGTTTAACTGGTAGGCGGGAGAATGGGTCAGAAGAATATCAAATCCACCGCGGTACAGCAGTGGAAACCATAGTTTTTTGACCCGTTTTTTCATTTCCTTTTCCGTATACTGATTAATACCGGGGCGGTAGCGCATGGAACCGCCCAGTCCCAGAATACGAACTCCTTCATGGACATAAATCTGATCTTCGATACAGATACATCCATCCGGCGGTGTCTTTTCGTACTTGTCATCGTGATTTCCCCTTACATATAAAACCGGTGCTGTGGTAAAGGTGGCGAGAAAAGACAGATAGTTGGGGTTCAGATCTCCGCTTGAGAGAATCAGATCGATTCCCTCAAGCTTTTCTTTCTGGAAATAATCCCAGAGATACTTGGATTCTTCGTCTGCAATTGCTAATATCCTCATAATTAAAATCCCTTTTTGTTGTAAGCTGCGCTTTGTTGTCTAAATCTCCGGGTTGTCGATTCCCTGCAGCATTACTACAGGTTTTGCTTTCTCAATCAGATCTTCCATCTTTGGAATATAACCGATGACATTCTCAGCCAGCCAGTCCATGGTGATGATCTCTTCCGGATCCATAACAGCGTCTGCATTCTTCTGAACAATACCGGACTGAGAATACAGTACACCGGAGAACGGATTATAATTCATTTCGCAGATACTCTTTTTTAACAGATCGACCAGACGGGCGGTACCGATCGGCAGGTGCTGGGAGCAGATCACGTCGATGATGCCTGCGGACATACCCCACCAGTAGTTCAGACCTTTGGTGGAATCGCTGGTGTCGTCGATCTTCCATGCTCCGTTCATGATGTTACGAATCATCTGTTCATAGAATTTACCCCAGTGCCAGATAGGCATCGCAAGGTTCAGAGGCATATCTTCGGAATCACGGTACAGACCGAAATGTCTGGACGGTTCTCCGGGAATCGTCATATCCTGACCGGAAATATAGTGGACTTCGTTTTCGGCGAAACTTTTTGCCACATCGTGATCTTTCAGGGTAGACCATTCCAGGTACACTTTCGCACGTGGATTAACCATTTTTGCACCAAGAGCGAAGGCATTGATGTTGGCAGTCATACCGAAAATCGGATAGTCGGCAATATAACCGATCTTGCCGTTTTTGGACATTGCACCTGCGATAGCTCCCATCAGAAATTTTGCTTCATACATACGTGCATAGTAGGTACGGATATAGCGATGGGAAGTGTTCAGAGAACAGTTCAGGATCTTCACTTCCGGGTGCTCGATGGCTGCCTTCAGGCTGGCTTTCAGAAGCGGCGGGGAAGTGGTAAAAATCAGGTTGTTGCCGTCGGCGATGGCTTTTGCAAGCAGATCGTCAGCATTTTCTTCAGTGGCGTTATCGTAGCAGGTTGTGGATATCTGATCCTCAAAGGTCTGCTGCAGATGCATACGGCCAAGTTCATGTGCATAAGTCCAGCCGGATATTTCAGCGTTTTTCTCGTGGATGAAAGCCACAAGAAGTTTTGGGGTGCTGGTAGGGATCAGACGGGCGAAGAAGTTTTTCTTTACTTCGCTTTCGTCGGTAGGATCCATCTGCAGCTCCACAGATTCGTCGGTAGTCAGAAGCCGGAACTCATCCCAGGATTTTGCCAGCTGTTCTTTCAGTTCCACGGCAGTCATATTGTCGAGTGAACGGTAGTCATACAGACCGATAAAATACAGGAACGCATCACCGGTAGTAATCGGGATCTTATCACCACCATTTGCCTTGTATTCGGCACGGAAACGGTTATAAGAAGATGCAAAATCCAGTCTGTCGTCATCGCTCCATGCTTCATCCGGACGTTTGCCAACGAGACGCTGCAGTTTGGCAAAGCTCCCCAGTTGGGTGAACCAGATATAGTTAATATGAGACAGGGCGTAAAAGTCCATGAACTCATAATAGATTTTATTTTCTTTTTCTTCCGTTCTCGGGGGAACGATACGGGTAACATTGCCCGGAATAGATACTGCATCGAAGAACTTTAATACGCTGACCCGTTTGTTCCCTTCTTCCACATAGAATTTGTTCATGAATTCATATGCTTTGATGGGTTCACGGATCCCTTCATTCAGATGCGCCTTGTACAGGGCCATCCATTTGTATGCAAATTCTGTGTTTTCTTTCAGCAGAGGTTTGAAACCTTTGCTGAATGCGGAACTTCTGCCTGCAGTTTTGGTTCCTACGATCAGTTCAGAAGGAATCTGAACCAGTCCAAGAGGAACCTCCCGGACAGCGACAATGTTTTTTTCTTTTAATATATCATCAAGATTGGGAAGAATCTCGCCTTCTCTTTTGCCGGCGCGCATCGCTTTATAATAGTCGTTTTGTGCTTCGGCCATGGTTGCTGTTATTGCCATAGTTTTACCTCCTGTAAAAATAAAGTGAAGCTGTTATCTGTAAATTGCACTCTTGTAATGATCAGATAGTCGGAATACATTGCGACTCGTAACTGTAAGAGTGTCATACAGTTACGATGTTTTATAAAAATATCGTATCATCGTGATAAAGAGAAATCAAGCGGTTTTTGTTGAGGAATCCAACGGGAGTGTGGTATAATTACAGAAATGGATGTCCATCGACTGACATATTTAAGATACAACAGAAAATCCGGATGTGAGAGGTGAGATTTATGGATCAGGCGTACGAAATGTTTCATGAGGTGTTGGTAAAACTGTTCAATGATATTATGAATATCGAAGCGAAAGCAATTATAACGCCGGAATTTAAGGATATCACCAATAACGATATGCATGTGATCGAAGCCGTGGGCATCAAAGAGCCGAGAAACATGACTTCGGTGGCTAACACCCTGGGGATCACGGTGGGAACGCTGACGATATCGATCAACGGCCTGGTAAAGAAAGGCTATGTGCACCGGGTGCGAAGCGATGCAGACCGGCGGGTGGTGCTGGTGTCTCTGACGGAAAAAGGGGAGAGAGCATATCATCATCATGAGAAATTCCACGAAGATATGATTCAGTCCCTGCTCAAAGACCTGTCGGAAGAAGAGACGAAGACGCTGGTATCGGCGCTTACGAATCTAAGGGATTTCTTTCAGAATTACAAATAACAGAAAACAGGATATGATAAAAAAGAGAGATTTTACAGGTTATGGAAAAACCGTAGAATCTCTCTTTTGTATGTATAGTTACGTTTTACTTACTGCATCTTTTTGATCTGCTGGATCAGTTCCAGATCGGAAGCGGTCACTTTCAGGTTGGTTTCGAGTGCCTCACCGTCCGGCGTGGTGATCTGCATCGCGATGATGGATCCCTCTGCCAGTACCCCCTTGCGGGAAGCAGCGGCAATAAACTTTGGAAATTTTGGGTGGTTCGCAGTAAATGTACTCCAGAGACCGGAGAATTTCATCATATCTAATGGGTTCATCCCAGAGTTCCTCCTTTGATTAGTTATATGAAACTACAATTTCCTCATAAGCATATCCGGGTTGGTCGCATAAGTCAAGGCAATTTCTTTTGAAATCTTTCCGGATCGGTACAAGGCAAGCAAACTGTTGTCCATGGAGATCATATCCGGTTTGGCGGAAGAATAGAGGATTCCATCGATCTGAGGGATCTTATTGTCGCGGATCATATTGCGGATCGCCGGGGTTACGGTCATGATTTCAAATGCCGGAGCCACACCGCCGTCGACGGTAGGGATCAGCTGCTGAGATACCACGGCATTTAACACCATGGAAAGCTGTACGGCGATCTGGTGCTGCTGGTTTGGCGGAAATACATCGATGATACGGTCGATGGTGTTCGCCGCACCGATCGTATGCAGTGTGGAAAAGAGCAGATGTCCGGTTTCGGCAGCCGTCATTGCCACATGGATCGTCTCATAATCACGCATTTCGCCCAGAAGAATCACATCCGGACTCTGGCGCAGAGCAGCGCGCAGGGCGGCGACATAGCTGTCGGTATCCACATGGATCTCGCGCTGGCTGACGATACTTTTGTTGTGCCGGTGAAGAAATTCCAGAGGGTCTTCCAGTGTGATAATGTGTTTTTCCTGCGTCTGGTTGATCTGGTCAATGATACAGGCAAGTGTTGTCGACTTACCGCTTCCGGCAGGACCGGTGATCAGCGTCATCCCTTTGCCGCCAAGACCGAGATTGATGATCGCATCCGGGATTCCCAGCATATGATAATCCGGTAACCGGAAGGTGATCACACGGATCACTGCAGAGAGTGTACCTCTCTGTTTATAAGCACTGACGCGAAAACGGGATACGCCTGGGATAGCGAAAGAAAAGTCATCATCCCCGTGATCGAGCAGAGGTTTGATATCCCTGTTGTCAGCAAGTTCATAAATTTCTTTTAAAAAAGTGGCGGTATCATCCGGCAAAAGCCGTTCCTCATTCTCCAGGGAAAGGGCGCCGTTTTTCCGAAGCGAAAGCGGCCGCCCGGCAACCAGGAAAATATCGGATGCATTCTCTGCGACCGCCTGCTCTAACATGGATCGTGCATTCATAAGTTATTACTCCTTTGGTGGAATAGAGAAATAATTCCTGCATTTTATTGTAATATAAGGAGAGAAAAAATGCAATGAAAGGAGAGGCGGGGAGATAAAAATGGCGTAGCAGCCACATTGACTGCTACGCCTGTAAAGTGTTATCTGCTGCGAACCCATGCACCGGAACCGTTTACATACCAGTTGCCGATCCAGGTATTGGTCGCCATTTTTCCATTTTCATCGAGGTAATACCAGTAATTACCGACTTTCTGCCATCCGGTAGTCATCGCACCGCTTCCTGCGAAATAATACCAGTCATTATTCAGATGGAGCCATCCGGTAACCATCTGACCACTTCCATTCAGATAATAGGTTGCGCCTTTTACGGTGATAAATCCAGTCGTCATTTTACCGGTTCCATCGAGATAATACCAGGACTTGCTGTGTGCCAGCCATCCGGTCTGCATAGCGCCGCTTCCAGCAAAATAATACCAGTAATTACCGATTTTCTGCCATCCGGTAGCCATCTGACCGCTGGAGAGCATATAATAGCTGGCTTTTCCTACGGTGATAAATCCGGTCATCATTTTACCGGCTCCATCGAGATAATACCAGGACTTGCCGTGTGCCAGCCATCCGGTCTGCATAGCGCCGCTGGATGCGAAGTAGTACCAGTTGTTATCGTGAGCAGCCCAGCCAGTCTCCATCCATCCGGCAGCGTCAAAGCCAAACCAGGAATTGCCGATCTTGCGTAATTCATTTGCCGGATAAGTACCATCGCTGTAGCGATACCACCATCTGGATCCGGAGTGAACCCATGCACCGGTTCTGCGTGCATTACATCTGGTACAGATATCATTCTGAAAATCATGTCCAAAAGCTTTGGCACCGGCTACGGTTTTTGTCTGTGCTTTAAATGCGGCATTGGTAAATACTGCACGATATGTGATGCTTCCGTCTTTGGTACAGGTCGGATCTGTCACTTCTTTTGTTGTTTCCACTGTCTCTGTTTCGTAAGTTCCATCTGTCTCACACAGCCGTTTTGCGGTTACGGAGCTGTAATCAGCAGCCCATTCATAAGTCGGCTCTCCGTAGACAGGAGCAGATTCATCATAAGAAGTCGCAGACATCGGGTAGGCAGTGACAAAATCGGATGCGGTATAGTCTGCGTTTCGGTCATGGTCGGAAAAGTCATTCATATTTTTCAGAAAATAATCATACGGATCTCTGCCGGCATCCCAGGTGCTGTCCAGGTTATAATAACTGCCGTTGATCTTTACAATGTTCCATGCGTGATTTCCACCGCCTGCTACACCGGCGATGACTCTGGCATCCAGTCCGGCTTCGAGCGCCAGTCGATAAAATAAGGTTGCGTATCCCTGACACACGGAAGTTTTGTTGATCAGTGCGGCATAAGCAGAAAATTTTAACGTATAGTTCGGATCATTCAGATTCTTATAATCATAAGTGATATTGGAACACATATAATCATAGATTGCTTTTGCTTTCTGATACTCGTTTTTTCCTGAAAGATTCAGAGAACTGATCAGACTGGAAACTGCCTGATCCATCTGTGCTTCCTGAGAAGCGTCGGACAGATAATACATGGTAAAGGTAAGATCCATGTTATATCCGGAAAAAGCCGAAGAGTAGGATGCACCAAGCGTCCATCCTTCGCAGTGCCAGCGGAGGTAATCGCCCTCTTTTCCGTTTCCGGTATGAGCCACTGCAAGATTAAAAAGCTGATCAGACAGCTGGTCCAAGGAATCCTGAGTAATTGCAGTATTGGAATGATAGTACAGATGGATCGTAGTTGTCCGGTTCAGCATCTGTTGCCGTAAGGTTGCTGCCAGCTGCTGTACATCATCTGTATACGAAACATTCTGTGGAGTTTCCAGGCTGTAAGGTGTTACTGCTTCCGGAAGTGCATCCGACAGAACGTCTTTGTAGACCGGATTGATATAGGTGTACGGTTCCAGTGTGGTTTCCGCCTGTACATTTACGTTGCCGCCGAATAGGAAAAACAGCATCGCAAAGACAAGCGAAAGAAAAAATGATTTTCTTTTCATATAATGGTATCCTCCCTCTTTTGATATGAAATATTATATTTATTCAAATATATCATGTGGAGAGAAAATTAGCAATGAAAAGAAAGGTCGATCAGCTGATTGGAGAAAGCAGCTGATACGTGTCGTCCCCATCCCAGCTATCCGTAGTTTCCGTAGTCCACTGCGTAATCCGGTAATATCCGTCCTGGCAGTCGGAAGGCGCCGGAAGTGTCAGAACCACCGAGAGCTGCTGGCTCTCACTGACAGGAACCTGAAAGGTCAGAGTTCCTTCGCCTTTTGTAAAATCCACCGTAAACGCAGAAACTCCGTCCACAGAACAATTCTCTAATTTTTCCGTTACTTCTTTCTGGTAATCGGCGGTGTCCGCGGATTCTGCACCGCAGTCGGTGTGAGCATCAGAAAGAATCGTATCAATCTGATCGAGTGCTTCTTCCGCCAGTGAAGATGCCTGATAATATGTCTGGATCCGGTCGGCGGACTGCTGGCTGAGTGTCCGGTTGTTTTTTGCACTGGACAAAGAAAGCAGTGCGAAAGTAAACAGACACAGCACCAGAAAAATCATCAGCAAGGACGGTGCACCCATATGAATAAAAGAAAAGGATGTCTTCTTGTACTTCATAGTCAGTCCCTCCTTTGCAGATGATGTTTGACAGGCAGTTGATAGAAAACATCTGCGTCGACGCCGGATGTCAGTTTTGCGACATCCAGCTGCACATCCAGAAGTTGTCCGTTCAGCGACCAGGTTCCGGATAACTGCCAGGCAGCCGTCTCCTGAGAACAGGGAACAAAATCAGAATCATAGAAGACCGTGAAATCCTCTGACGAGATTTCCACCGAATCGCTGTAGGTATCTTCCAGAAGATTTTTCATATCATCCAGAGAAGTGGAGGCGGTGATCAGTTCTGCCACATCTTCTGCTCTCCGGGAAGCCTGCGTCAGATCGTGTGCCTCAGTGCTGAACGTATGGGATTTTACAAAAACCTGTACGCAGACAGCACTTGCCACCGAAAAAAACAGAATGGCAAAGATCAGCTCCAGCAAAAAAAGACTGGATGGATTGGCGGTTGGTTTTCGCTTCATAGGTTTCTCCTTTATATACACATACTCCGAAAGTACATAGACTTAACGGGAGGAAGAGCGGATCGCATAGACCGCGCTTGCGGTGTCCCCGGAAGTATCGGTGCAGTGGAAGGTGATCACCTGATCGGCGCTTTCTTCCACAGAAAATTCTTTGACAGGGAGGATGCTCTTTCCGGCAGAAGGAGAGAGTGTTGTCCCTTCTTTCACATACAGTTCCCGGAGTTGTCCGTCCCAGGCGTACAGATAAGTAAGGTAGGAAGCGTCATCCGTTTCCTGCAGCAGGACAACCGCCTGCGTGCCGCCCAGCTCGTCCAGAAAAATCCCGTCCTCCCGGTCGTTTTGCCGCAGCTTTTCCGTCAGATAGGAAAGAGCAGTACCGGAGGTATAATTTCTCTGGGAATCATCCGTCGTCGACTGATAGATTCGCGCTGCCAAAAGGATCACGGTCAGAGCCGAGATGGTAAATACAAAAAATACCGTGACCGGAAACAGAAAATCAATGGCATGCCGCTTCTGGGAAAATAATTTCATCGTTTACCGTCCCCTTTCTATGATCGTAACTTCCGGATAAATATTAGAGCCCTGTGTCCGGTAGTCTACAAAAAAGAGGGAATCGTCATAGATCAGCCCGTAGTCTTTTTTGATGGCTTCCAGACTTTCCGGATACTGTCCGGTTGTTGCATAACAGTAGGTGATATCCCGGTTCAGCGCCTGGGTCAGACTGTCCTTTTGTCTGCGGACTGTATTTTCTGAAAGGGAAGAGGTTCCCAGAGAAAACAGCAGAATCAACAGAATGAATAAAAACAGAGAAAACCACAGTTTTTTTCCGGATTTCTGTTGTGGTGTGATCTGAAATCGATACATAGGCAGTCCCTCCTGTTAAATACCGGACATAATGCCCATCAGTGGAAGCATGACCGATAACAGAATGATACCGACGATCAGAGAGAGTCCGATGATCAGGGACGGTTCCAGAACCGCCAGTGTGTTGCTGATACGGGTATCGATCTCTTCCTGGTACATATCGGAAACCTGTTTCATCACCTGATCCATGGAGCCGGTCTTCTGCCCGATCGAAGCCAGGCGCGCATAAGTACCGGTAAGGATCCCGGAGGTAAATAAAGCATGAGAAAGATCTTCCCCTTCGTTTACCTGCTTCTGACAATCGTCCAGTTTTACCTGAAAATCAGGATCCTGATTTAGCATGGCGGCAAGTTCAAGCCCGCGTTCCGGGGTCAGACCGCTTCGGAGAGCCAGATTCATCACATCGGCAAACCGACAGCCCGCCTGTTGCTGTGCCATAGACGAAAAGAAACGAAAATGCTTCGCAAATTTTGCAAGCGCTGCCTTTCCTTTTTCCGTACGACTTCCAAAAAACAGTGCAGCGGCGATGGCGGCAAGAAGAACTACCAGGACTACAGAATAGCGGCTGATGGCGTTACCGATCTGCATCAGTGCACCGGAAAAGCCAGTCATCTCCGTCCCCAACTGGACAAATACCTGGTTGAAGATCGGCATGACTTTTACGAGGAGCACCAGAATGACCACCAGCATCATACCGATCATGATCATCGGGTAGGTCACTGCGTTGCGGATACTTTTGGCGATACTGTCCTCGCGTTCATAGTGTTCGCCGAGTGCGGACATTACTTCATCGAGAGTACCGGTCTCCTCACCGATCTGTACCATATGAACGAGATAGGACGGAAATAAGCCGGTTTCTTTCAGAGAAAGAGAAAAGTCGGCAGTTTCCATCAGGGTATCCAGGATTTTCTGGAGAATTTCTTTTTCCTGTTCGGATGTGGAATCTTCCAGCATAATGGTGATTCCTTCCAGTGGTGAGATACCGGAATGAAGGATCATCGCCATCTGGGAACAAAAACCGGAAAGTTCCGGGTTAAAAAAAGGCTGTTGTTTTTTATTCATAAGAACCTCCCTGAATCAGTAGGAATATTTTACGGTGTAGTTGCTGCCGTCACCGATGTATTTTTTCACCGAGTCGGCACTGTTGCTGGCGGCAAGGGTGGGATCCATCAGGGACCAGTCTTTCCCGTCAAATTCTATGATATTGTCTACCCAGCCAACCTCGTCCAGATATACGCTGATCCAGGCGTGATAGGCTTCTCCCGAATATCCAACCTCCAGTTTTGTGGGGATATGCTGGGAGCGGAGCAGTGCGGTCATCAGGGAAGCATAGTCAAAGCAAATGCCTGTCCCTGCCTCCATCGTGGCATCCGGATCCGGAATGTAGCCGGATGCTACCGTTTCCGCTTTCTGTTCGTCGTAGGTAATATTTTCGATGACATAGTGATAAACTTGCTGTACATAGTCGAGATCATCTGCGGAAGTCTCGGACAGAGCCTGTCCCTTTTTGGTTACTTTGGAATCGTTGGTAAACCAGACATATTGATTCGGGTACAGGTACGGCTGAAATTCATCCTTCAGCGTCACATCGAGGCTCTGGGAAAAAATCAGTGCATATTTGTCATCGGTGACATTTTCATAGAGATCCGCCTGGTAAGTACCGTTGCTTCCGGATAAGGGAAACGTCTCATACGTTCCGTAGGAATCCGGATTCAGCGTGTAGGTGTAGACCGTACTGTCGGGAATGGTAATCTGTAGTTTTACCTTGGAGACCTCACCGTCATAGCGGAGCATCAGATAGCCGTTTTCTGTGTGGGAGGCATCCAGCGATGTGGTGTCATCTCCATATACAGTGGTCTGGCTGGCTTCCGGTGTACAGACATCGGTGTAAGTTTCACGGGATGTCGTTTTTGCTTCGGTCTTTGTCTCGGTATCGGTCTGTTTTCCCGGTGAGAAACCGGAAGCACAGCCGGAGAGAGGGAAAAGAGTCAGCAAAAAAAGAAGCAGTAAATAAATCGTATGTTGTTTTATCTTCATTCGTATCGCATGTAAACTCCTTTCCCTTAGTATGGGCTCCCGGAAGCCGTTGTCGCTGTTCTGGCAGCAGGATTCCGGGAGTATCGTATGATTGGTTTCAGTATAGCATTTTTTTCGGAGAAATGCAGTAATGCATTTGGAGATTTGATGGAAAGCGGGTATGTATTGCACAGAAAGGTATTTACATCAGGAAGAATAAGAGGTTATGACCGCCTGCTTTAATACTGGAAATTGACAGGGACCGATGGCGAGTACTTTTTTATGAAAATCCCGCAGGGTGAAAGCATCTCCGGCAAGTTCGCGTGCTTCCTGTTGCAGATCGAGAAATTGCAGGCAGCCGAGGTAATACTTCAGATAGTTGGCAGGATCTTCCACGATCACCTGATAGATTTCCTGCTGGATCGCCGTGTCTGTGACTCCAAGCTGTGATAAAAAGGTGGCACAGCGCGCCTGATTCCATCCGTTATAGTGGATCCCGGTATCGAGAAGGGACATGATGCACAGATTCAGGGAGCGGTTGAGCCAGGCAAACTGTCCGTCGGTGGTTTCCGGCTGATAATAGCGGTAGGCGAAGGATTCCGCATACGTTGCCCAGCCTTCCACATAACCACCCATAGGGAGCAGATGACGGACAGGATCCGGGCTGGAGGCGGCAAACGAAATGGTCTGATAAAGATGCCCCGGAAATCCTTCGTGTGCCAGCGTGGTATAAAGTTCCAGTCCTCCCATGTTCGCGTGACGGTTGATGTAAATGTCATTGGGACTTAACGTGTCAATCGGCGGCGTGAGGTAGAAGGCAGGGCTCAGATGCTCTTCCAGATCCGGGTGGACATATTTTACTTCATAAGAGGTGGAAGGGGCGTCTGGGAAATCGTTTTGGATCTGCTTTTGCAGTGTCTTCAGGATCTGTTCGGGGGAGTCTTCGGCGGAGGCAGGTGTGGAAGTAAAGGACAGACCGGAGGCTGTGTCAATCAGTCCGGCTGAAAATGTGAGTGCTTTCGAAGCGTTACCGCCGGTTTGGGTATTTATTATAGGAAGAAATACCTCACTGGCAAATGCCTGTGTAGCGGTGTTATCGCCCATAAGCTGTGAGGCAGCAGAAAGATCCGTCTGAAACTGGCGGATCAGCCGGGACTGGATCTCCGGTACGGTATCGTAGACACCGCAGCTGCTTTTGATCAGATATTCGTAGTAGGCACTGCCGCCGGTAAACTGACAGAGTCCGCCCGGATTTTTCCCGCTTCCTTTTAACAGGGACAGGCCATCGATCAGAGACTGGTAGGCAGGAAGCACCTGACCGGTAAGAATCTGGTGGTGAAGTTTCTGATAGGCTGCTTTTTTCTGGTCAGAGATGCCGGAGAGGCTCTGGATTTTTTCGGAAAATACGGAATCCAGGTAGTTATCTTCCGGGTTCTGGATAAATGCACTGCATTGGTCAATGATGCGGTCGACGGTGGTATCGCTCATAAAGGTTCCGTTTTTGGCTTTTTGTTTTTCGAAGGTGAGGATGCTTTCAAAGTAGGTGTCCACGGAGGTGAGCATTTTCAGGTAGTTCTGGACATCGTCCTTGTTGCGGAAGGTGTATTCGGCGAGGAGAACAGGAAGCTGCGCCTGAGTGCCGAGGGAGGGACTTAAGGTTTCATCTAGGAGGTACTGGTTGGCGGGGAGCAGTTGGGTTTCGTAGTAGAGGGAGAGGATCTGCTGGGTCAGCTGGTTGTCGGGGGAAAGATCTTTGGTTGGGAAGGAGTTTATCAGATTGCGGCGGTTTTCGAGGAGGATCTTCTGGGCGGAAAGCTGGGTGGGGTCGAAGGCTCCGAGTGAGAGGGAGTAGTCCTTGATACCGGTAGACTCGGGGTAGGCGAGGGTGTAGTGGAGGTTCAGAGGGTTGGCGGATACATCGGCGGTGAAGATGGTATTGGTGCAGGCGCGGAAACGGCGGTTGATGAAGTAGGAGTAGGTGAGGACACGCACCAGGAGGAAGGTTAGGAAACACAGGAGAATTAAGAGGGGGATGAAAATTTTTTTGGAGAGTTTTGAAATATGCATAGGACTCCATGGGAGGTGGGAATTACTATCAGTGTATGGGAATCGATGAGGAAATATGTTAGAATGTAGCCAGTGGGGACGGAGAAATATGGGCTGAAAAAATGATTTCTACAAATTTTAATGGAATGGGGGAAATGGTTGCTGCAATCGGTGTTGGGTGATGGGCAATCCAGTGAAGGTTTTATGATAATTCATTTATGAGATAAAGGAGACGAAGTGTATGTGTGAGAATGTGTATGATATGATTATTGTAGGCTCTGGGCCGGCGGGGTTGACGGCGGGGGTTTATGGGAAGCGTGCCGGGTTGAAGGTGGTTATTCTTGAGAGTGGGTTTATTCAGGGCGGTCAGATTGTGAACACGTATGAGGTGGATAATTATCCGGGGCTGCCGGGGATTGGGGGACTGGAACTGGCGGAGAAGATGAAGGAGCATGTGACCGGGCTTGGTGTGGAGATTGTGAGAGGGAAGGTGAAGGGGATTTCACTGGACGGAGACTGGAAGGTTGTTCACACGAAGAAGGCGGATTATCGTGGAAAGGCGGTTGTTCTGGCGGCGGGTGCGGTGCATCGGAAGCTGGAGGTTCCCGGGGAGGAAGAGTTGTCCGGGGTGGGAGTTTCTTATTGTGCGACCTGTGACGGGGCTTTCTTTAAGGATAAGACGGTGGCTGTTGTCGGTGGCGGTGATGTGGCTGTGGAGGACGCAATTTTCCTGGCGCGAAGCTGTAAGCAGGTATATCTGATCCACCGGAGAGATCAGTTGCGGGCGGCGCAGGTACTGCAGGATGCGCTGAAAGGTTTCCACAATGTCACCTGTATCTGGGATACTACGGTGGAAAAGATCGGCGGAGAGCAGCAGGTACAGTGGATAACTCTGAAACAGACAAAGACTGGTGAGGAACATCAGCTGGATGTGGACGGTGTCTTTATTGCCGTGGGAACCGTACCGGATACGGGATTTGTAAAAGGACTGGTGGAACTGGATGCGTACGGATATATCAAAGCCGGCGAAGACGGAAGAACCAGCGTGCCGGGCATCTACGCAGCAGGGGACATCCGAACCAAGGAACTGCGCCAGATCATTACGGCGGCAGCAGACGGCGCTAACTGCGTGAATTCGGCACAGCAGGATCTGTATGATACCAGGGGCAAAAGGGCAGAAGGTTGACGCAAGTTTGCTTGCAGAAAGATTTTGAGTTTGTCCGACATCTTTGGACAGGGGATGAAACAATAGAAACAGAAGAGGAATGTTGAAAGCATATAGTACAGAGAAATAGAAAAAGTATTTCTTTGCACTGTATGCTTTTTACTACAGTAATAACAAATCTGTAGAGCGACAAGGCTTGTGAGCTGTGTATTGTGGTGTGGATAACAGAAAAATTGACGAAAGCCGGGGGAAAGATATGACGAACCGAAGTGTCGTTACAAGAAAGACACAGATCCGCCCTGTAAAAACGCAAAACGGACAGGTGCCACATAGGAAAAATGCCGGTGAGAAACCGGCGAAAACAGCGATAAAAAGAGGCTTTTGTTAAAAAGTACCAAGTTGTGTCTGAAATTCACACAATTGCGGTGGATAGTGAAAAAGTTATACTCCAGTTATCCACACAGGAAAATGCTGGAAATGCCGTAAAATCAAGTTATACACAAAGTTATCCACTTTATCCACATTTTTTCGTGTGGACAACCGTGATTTACATAACGAAAAAAGAAACAAATGTTTTGTGAATAAGTGATAAATCGCTGTTTCGACAAAAAGAGTGTGGAAAACCTATTGACTTTTTTGTAGTCAAATAGTGGAGAAAATTGTAGTGAATTTTCAAACAATTTAAAGAAAACACGATTTTGTGTGAAAGAGGAAATTTAACACTTTTTATCTTGCAATAGAAGTCGAGAATGGTAAAATATCACGCAAGAAGCCCCCGTGTGTTGTCGAACAAAAGCAGAGGAATCCCGAGATTGAAAATGATTTCAAACAGTATGCTTTTAAACATCGAGGTATGAATCAACGTTACAGGAAAACAAACGGAACTACGTCTGGCAGCAGTCAGCAAAAGACAGGAGGAAAAAATATGTATTAGAACTTTAGTGGAAGTCTGGAAAACCAGCACGCCAACCCGATCTCGGCGTTCTTCTATCAGATCGATTACTGCCTGTACGATAACAAACTGCCGGAAGACACCGCATATTTCTGTGCGCAGTGGAGACGGCAGAAAATCACCGAACTGCAGAAAGACTATGTGATTCTGGATGGCGTAGAAGAAAGAGGACCGGTGGCCGAGATAACATAATCAAAATTGGTCCACTGGACCAATTATTGATATGCAATGCAACAAAAAAGGAGCCGGGGTTCACCCCCCGGCTCCTTTCATCCTCTTAATCACCTTCAGCCTGGTAAATTCCTCTCTCTCCTTCTCCTCCAGTGCATTGCTGATGTCTTTCGTCAGCTGCTCATAATGAGGAATCGTGATATTCTTCAGCGCATTTGCCCGCTTCTGCGTCTTCTTGATATTCGCCGCTAACCGGTACGCTGCATTTTCCACCATGGAGAGCCGGATCGTCAGCTCTTTCACCTTCTCAAACGCATGCTTCGCCGCATCCAGAGATTCCTTTGTGCTGTAAAACGCATACGTCGGAGCATCCCCGGAAGATTCCGATTCCACCAACGGAATCTCCGTACCCATGATACTTCTGGTCTTGATACGAATCGAATCCTCGATCGGAACCGTATAAGAAATCGTCTGTACCGTATTAATACCGATCTCCATATTTGCCCGCTGCAACGCCGCATACGCCTCACGGAAGGTCACATCGATCTGCGACTGGATACCCTTCGCCTCATCGATCAGGTTCATCATTTCACGGATCAGGATATTTCGTTTCTTATCCATCAGGTCGAATCCCTGGAGAGAAAGCGCCAGGGAATTCTTGGCAAGGATCAGATTTCCTTTGGTAGGGAAGGTATTTGGATCCATAAAATCCCCCCTTTTATTCCATCATAGACTTCGCGTCAGCGACAGCCTGTTCCACAAGATCAATGTCGGTCGGCTGATAATACTGATTCAGCACCTTCGTATCGATACGGTCAAGTTCCTCTTTCGGAAGCAGACCGAGCAGTTTCCAGCCGATATCCAGCGTTTCTGTGATCGTACGGTTTTCCATCGGTCCCTGACCGACAAATTCATGTTCAAAAGCATTTCCGAAAATCAGATATTTCTTATCCAACGGAGAGAGTTCATCTTCACCGATAACGGAAGCAAGTGCTCTGGCATCTCCTACTTTTGCGTAGCAGGAGAACAGCTGGTTCGCTACGTCCTGGTGATCTTCTCTGGTATAACCTTTACCGATACCATCCTTCATCAGACGCGACAGAGACGGCAGTACGTTGATCGGTGGATAGATCGCCTGTCCATGAAGCTGTCGGTCCAGAACGATCTGACCTTCGGTGATATACCCGGTCAGGTCAGGAATCGGGTGGGTGATATCGTCGTTTGGCATGGTCAGGATCGGGATCTGTGTGACCGATCCGGTGCCGCCCTGTACGATACCGGCACGCTCATAAAGGGTGGCCAGTTCACTGTAGAGGTAACCCGGATAACCTTTACGGGAAGGAATCTCACCCTTGGAGGAAGATACCTCTCGCATCGCCTCACAGAAAGAAGTGATATCGGTGAGGATGACCAGAATATGCATACCTTTTTCAAAAGCCAGATATTCGGCGGCGGTCAGTGCCACTTTCGGAGTGATCAGTCGCTCAACGACCGGGTCATTTGCCAGGTTCAGGTACATGACTACGTGGTCAGATACACCGCTTTCCTCGAAGGTACGGCGGAAGAACTCAGCGACATCGTATTTGACACCCATCGCTGCGAACACGATGGCGAATTTTTCATCGGTGTTGTCACCCAAAGAAGCCTGCTGTACGATCTGTGCGGCAAGCTGATCGTGCGGAAGACCGTTTCCGGAGAAAATCGGAAGCTTCTGTCCACGGATCAGGGTGGTCAGACCATCGATTGCGGAGATACCGGTACGGATATAGTTACGCGGATATTCACGGGTGACCGGATTTAACGGCAGACCGTTGATATTTGCCTTGGTGTCTGCCACGATCGGTCCCAGACCGTCGATCGGGTTGCCGATACCGTCGAAGGTACGTCCCAGGATCTTCTCGGAAAGACCGATCTCCATTGGGTGACCGGTCAGACGGGTGTGGGTGTTGTCGAGGGACATATTGTCGGAACCCTCGAAAACCTGGATCACGGCTTTGTCCTCGTAGACCTCCACAATTCGTCCCAGTTTCTTTTCTTTTCCGTCGATGGTAAATTCTACAATCTCTTCATATGCTGCATTTTTGACACCCTCCAGAACTACCAGAGGACCATTGATTTCACTTAAGCCAAGATATTCAATTGCCATAATTTCATCCTCCTTATCCGTTCTTTTCCAGTACTTTATCGTAGAAGGTATCTACTGCTTTTTTGTAATCATCAAACATTTCCAGTTTGTCGTTTGGCACATCGTATTTGATCGCGATGATTTTCTCGAAAATATTGTCCTCTTTCAGGACAGACATCGGCATGCCCATCGTCACGAGAGCTTTTGCCTTTTTATACAGATATAAAATAATTTCCATCATCTTATACTGCTTTTCCAGCGGTACGCAGGTATCGTCTGCATGGAATGCGTTCTGCTGTAAGAATCCCAGACGGATCACACGGGCGATCTCGAGGATCAGTTTCTGGTCATCCGGAAGAACGTCGCTTCCGATCAGTTTTACGATCTCCATCAGGCTGCTTTCCGTATTAAGAAGAGCCATGATCTGGTTTCTGAGATCGATAAAGTTTTTATTTACATGGGTCTGGTACCATGGTGCCAGATCATTCAGATATTCGCTGTAACTGGTCAGCCAGTGGATCGCCGGGAAATGTCTCGCGTAAGCCAGTGATTTGTCCAGTCCCCAGAAACAGCGGACGAAACGTTTGGTGTTCATCGTAACCGGTTCGGAGAAATCGCCGCCCTGCGGGGATACGGCACCGATGATCGATACGCTTCCCTCGGTTCCGTTCAGGTTTTCCATCATGCCGGCTCTCTCATAGAAAGCGGACAGACGGGAAGCCAGATAAGCCGGGAAACCTTCCTCGGCAGGCATTTCTTCCAGACGTCCGGAAAGCTCACGCAGCGCTTCTGCCCAACGGGAGGTAGAGTCTGCCATAATAGCCACATCGTAACCCATATCACGGTAATATTCCGCCAGCGTCAGACCGGTGTAGATCGAAGCCTCACGGGCAGCCACCGGCATGTTGGAGGTATTCGCGATCAGGGCCGTACGATTCATCAGGGGATGACCGGTCTTCGGATCCACCAATTCTCCGAATTCCTCCAGTACCTGAGTCATCTCGTTTCCACGTTCACCGCAGCCGATATAGATGATAATATCTGCATCGGACCACTTGGCGATCTGGTGCTGGGTCATGGTTTTTCCGGTACCGAAACCACCGGGAACAGCGGCGGTGCCGCCTTTTGCGATCGGGAACATGGTATCCAGGATACGCTGACCGGTGATCAGCGGTTTGGATGCCGGGAAACGTCTTTTGGTCGGACGCGGGACACGGATCGGCCATTTCTGGCACAGCGTCAGTTCTTTTGTGGTTCCGTCATCAAGTTCCAGTGTGACGATCGGATCCAGGATCGTGTAAGCGCCGTCAGCGGCTGCTTTGATAACGGTTCCCTCCACATCCGGAGGAACCATGGATTTGTGAAGGATACTTGCAGTTTCCTGGGTTTCTGCGATGACGGTTCCGCCGGTCACATGATCGCCCTCGGAGACGGTCACATGAACATCCCATTTTTTTGCGGTGTCCAGAGAGTCGACGCTGACACCACGGGTGATGTATTTGCCGGAACGGGCGGCGATCTCACTTAACGGACGCTCGATACCGTCGAAAATGTTGTTCAGAATCCCGGGTCCCAGTGTTACGGAGATGGCATCTCCGGTTCCGACAACTTCTGCGCCGGGTTTCAGACCGGTGGTCTCCTCGAAGACCTGTACGGTGGTGGCTTTCTTTGACAGGGAGATGACTTCTCCTACCAGATGCTCCTCGCCGACATGTACCATCTCAGACATACGAAGACCAGTATTTCCCTTCAGGTAAATAACTGGTCCGTTGATTCCATAAATGATTCCTTTTTTATTCATCTGTCATACCTCCGGCAAAGACAAATTCTTCTTTTGCTTCCCTGAGTAAAGTAGCAAATGAGTTGTCTATCAATATATTTTTAGAGCGGATCACGGCGCGCATACCGCCCATGAAAGCTTCTCTGGATACTACCGGGGCAAAGCCGAAGCGTGCGGCAAGTTCCGGGATCCAGTTCTGGTCTGCGGGATCAAGATAAACCACAAGGGCATCTTCTCCGGCAAAGTCGCGGGCTTCCTGGATCCGCTGGGAGAGATATTCCAGATATTCCGGTGTGGAGCGAAACTGTGCAAGGCGCTCCGCCACATCGTGAAACAGCTGCTGCTTGATCTCTTCGGTCTTATCGGAAAGAAGACGGCGGTATTCCAGCTGTCTGGCAGAGACGGTTTTGTTGATCTCGCGTTTGAGATTGTCCGTTTCCGCCTGAATATGAGACTGAATCTGCCGTTCTTTGGTCTCTTTATGTTCCTGGAAAATCTTATCCAGGGCTTCCTGATGCTGTGTCTGCACCTGCTGTGCCTCCTGCATGGCACTGTCGATGGAGGCTGTATAAAAATGCTGTAATTTTTCTTCGATAGTCAATGTATTCACCCTCTTTGATTTATAGTTTTAGTCCAATGGCTTCGTTGACATAAGAGGTGATAAAATCCGGTTTCCGGCCGGTACCGTGACGGTCGGGGATCTCCACGATCAGAGGTACCTTGTGATGGAGCTTCACCTCATCCACAATTTCCGGGAATTCCCTGCCGAACTTTTCTGTCAGCAGAAGAATCCCGATTTCTTTATCGGCCAGAGCCGTTTCCAGAGCGGTGCGCAGTTCTTCTCTTTCGTGCACCACCACACCGTCCACCCCGGCGAGCCGCATGCCCGTCTGGGTGTCGATGTTGTCACTGATCAGATACATTTTCATAAAGCAAAACCTCTTTGTAAGGATTAAAGTTTACCTAAGATCATGAAGGAAATGATCAGACCATACAGAGCAATACCTTCTGCCATGGCTACGAAGATCATGGATTTACCGAACAGGGAACCGTCTTCGCTGATAGCACCAAGGGCTGCACTTGCAGAACTTGCTACGGCGATACCGGAACCGATACCGGACAGGCCGGTTACGAGAGCGGCACCGAGATAACCAAGACCGGTTGCAAGACCACTTCCGGCTGCATCAGTAGCAGCCTGTACGTTCTGCGCACCGGCGAACATGGCGATGGTTCCTACAAGGAGTGTGCCAAAGAAGAAGAAACAGTTGACTGCCAGAGACTTTTTGTAACGCTTTTTGTTTCTCTCGCCCAGAAGAAATGCGCCTCCCGGGATGATGATGCTGAGAATCAGTGCTGCGGCGGTAAGAATTTCAATAATAGTTGACATAATAATATCCTCCTGCTTATTTATTTTTGGATTTTTTTAAAAATGGCTGAAAAGCTCTTCCGCTTCCTTTATAGAAACGGCTGAACATCTCATAATATTCGAGACGGAGTACCTGGATACCTACGATAAGACCCTCCATCGCGGTAACGAAAATATTTCCAAGGATCACAACGATCCAGTTCGGGCTTCCGGCTTCTGCACCGGCAAGCATCAGTACGACTTCCATCATAGCGGCATGGCTGACGGCGAAAGCACCGATACGGACGAAAGAAAGGGTGTTGGACAGATAACTCAACATGACTTCAAAGAGTTCAAAAAAGCTCTGTACAAAATACATGCCCTTACTTCCTTCGATGACGGGACTTTCTTTTTTCACCATTCTTGCCAGAGGCTCCTTCAGCATAATGATCACTAACGGAATACCGAACATCACACCGAGAACCGCGCCTGCGGGAAGTGTGTGACCTGTCATAAACAGGAAGATCACAGCGACCAGAGAACCGTAGAACACCAGTCCTGCCACAGCATTCTGGTCAAACCAGATGCCTTCTACATCTTTCATGCGAACGGCATTAATAATATGAAAGATCATTGTAATCAGGATCAGGAACATACCGAAAGCGATTGCAACGACAAATACCGTATTTAACGTACCAAGGAACGGCAGATTGGACATCGCCTCCACCGGACGCAGCCAGAGCGCGGGGATCACATCTTCAAAACCGAAGATGCTGCCGAACATCAGACCGAAGAAAGTGGAGAAAATACCTGCAGTACCGATGATGGCCGCCAGATCCATCTTCTTAAACTTATACAGAAGAAATCCGCCGATCACCAGGCAGACTCCCTGACCGGCATCACCGAACATCGCACCGAAGATAAACATATAGGTCAGTGCCACGAAGACCGTAGGATCCATCTCGTGATAGGACGGCAGACCGTACATTTTCACAAACATCTCAAAAGGACGGAAGATCTTCGGATTCTTTAACTTGGTCGGCGGTTCGCCGTGTGCTGTGGAATACGGATCTGTTTCTACGAAACAGTAGAGATTCTGATCATCCGCGATTTCTTTCTGAAAAGCTGTGGCATCTGTGACAGACATCCAGCCGCACAGGATATAAAAGACTTCCCGGTTATCCTCTTTGGTGCAGGCGGCAAGCCGGCGGACATCAAAGTTGCGGGACTGACTTTCCAGTTTCCGTGTGGCTGCATAGAGCTTTTCACCCTGCTTTTGCAGCAGTTCGGCAATGGTATCCTGCAGTTTTGCCAGCTCTTTTTCTGTCTGTTGCAACTGTCCGGCTAACTGTGCCTGTACCTGAGACGGAATACCGTAAAGCTTTTCAGGAACATCCAGCTGTTCAAAATGCATGGATGCGTAGACTGCATCGATCCGGTCCGTCACTTTGGTCGGGCAGAAATAAAAGCCCCAGATATACCGGTCATTTTTCTGGCAGGGGTAAAAGAGCGTCTCTTCACTGCCATACACATACGTTTCAAATTTGTTGTAATATTCCCTGCTGATACGACCAAAGCGGCAGGTCATATAGCGGAACTGCAGAAAACGGGAAATATCAAAGTCAAGTGAGAGGAAGGGTTCCAGCTGTGTCAGGAGTTCTTCCAGCTCTTTTTTCTGATCTTCCAGTTCTTTTTTCTGTTCGTTGATTCGGGTCAGCTGTTGATCGAAGGATTCGATCAATGCGACCGCTTCATCCAGTGTCATGGTGAGATTCGTCTGGATGCTTCCGGAGTCCAAAAGCTTTTCATATTCCAGTGCTTTTGCCAGAAGTCCTTTGTAGGGATTGATCTGCAGATAAGGAGTCAGTGTTTTTAACGTCTGCAGCTGTGCAAGAGCATTTTCCAGATGGATCTCGTATCGGGAAAGATACTGATCCACCACCCGGTCAATATCGGCTTTTGGTCCGGTGATGCTTACAAATTGCATTTTTTCAATCATAGTTACATCCCCCGGTGTTTTTTTGCTTACGATTTCGAGATATAGCGCATGGTGTCTTCCGGTGTGATACTGTAACGGATACATTCGAGTACCGTTGTCAGCCGGTCGATCTCATGTTCTTTGTGATAGAGGTAGCAGTAGATCGTGGATACCGAATAAGGATCCGCTTTGCTTTCTCCGGAAAGGACATGTTTCATGATGCTGCTGTACATCTCTTCAAGCGTATGTGAGTTCAGTTTTTCGTAACGTCGTCCATAGTAGGTTCGGTCAAGAAGCGATTCGAAAGCTGTCATCGTCTCAGCTTCTACCAGAGCAGCGATATCCTTTTTATGCAGCTTGTAATTCACAGGAATCAGCAGTGCATAGATATCGGCAGCGGTCATATGGTAATACTGTTTGGAACGGTAGATCCACTGAAGATTCAGCAGATCAAATTTGTTTCCGTAGGCTTTGGTGATCTCTTCCAGGTTCTTTTTGGAGAGAACCTTGTCTTTTGTCTTCCATATGGCAGAAAAATAAGAAAGATCCAGTGCCATCTCGTAGTCGAAAAGCGTTGGTGTTTCCAGACCGGACAGTGCGGTCAGTGGCTGGTAATAACTGGTTCCCCGCAGATGACTGACAAATTCTTCAATGGACTGAGACGCGGTCAGCAGGTTGATATCCAGCTGTGAGTGCTTATCGAAGAATGGTTTGAATAAAGAAAGATCCAGATTTACATCTCTGTGGTCAAAGATCTTATTCAGACATTCTTTCATGATGGACACTTCGTATCGTCCGAAATAAAGATTGAGGAATTTGCGTTGCTCCATGTTGGAAAATTGATAGATCTTGGTAAAATCGCGATAAATCGAATTCACTAGAAGCTGTTCAATCTTTCCACGGTGCAGAGCCTCTTCTGAGAGAGAGTCCAGGATCGCTTCATAAGCGGGCTGCTGTTTCAGATAGGTAACTGCCTGGGGAACGCTTTTGAGTTCTGCCAGTTCCCGGTACTGATCGTCAGTCAGCAGTCTGCTCTGCATGGCTCGGATCTTCGTGGTCAGACCACTGTAAGATAATAATGATCCCATATACTTCACATCCTGATTATTTTGTGGTAAATCTTGTCGCATAATGCATCTTTATGTTCCTTATAATAAGCATCCATGTGCCTGAGGGAACGTTCGGTGGAAGTTTTCAGGTGTTCCAGTTCCTGATCCGCCTGTTCCTGCAAAGTGCGTTTGGCAGCTTCCAGTGTTCTGGCAGCCTGAGCATCCGTATCGTTATCATAAGTAGAGGTACGTTCCTCGGCCGCGTTGTCCTGACGTCGGGTTTCTTCGACAGCAGATTCCATAATACGGGAAGCGGCTGTCTCGATTTCAGACAATTTGTCGATTACAGATTCCATTTTTCCCTACTCCTTTGTTTAAAATTTATCATTATCATACACCTATTCAATCAAAAAGTAAATCAGAACTGTCTATATGTATACAAATTATTGGAAATGTATAACAAATTTATTCATATTCATAATGAAAAATAGTCCTTTCCAAGTATGCCTCTTTTATAGTAGAATAAAGCGCGACATAGCTGTTTTACACAAGAAAATACCTGGAGGGAAATATATGAGGTTAAGGAATATACGCGGCTCTAAAGAGACGATTGCAGCCAGCGATTATGTGGTACAGGAACCGGAGACACACAAGGGAACATGGGGGCAGCTTTTTGGCAATGAGCAGCCGGTACAGATTGAAGTGGGAATGGGAAAGGGACGTTTTATCATGGATATGGCGCGCCTGCATCCGGACCGTAATTTTGTGGGGATCGAGATGTATGACAGTGTACTGCTCCGTGCGGTGCAGAAGAGAGAACAGCTCGAAGAAGATCTGCCAAACCTGTATTTTATTCGTATGGATGCACGAAATCTGCCGGATGTCTTTGAGAAAGGAGAAGTGGATAAGATCTATCTGAATTTTTCGGATCCATGGCCGAAGGAGCGTCATGCAAAACGCCGTCTGACTTCCCGCCGGTTTTTGGAGCGTTACGACAAGATCCTGGCACCGGAGGGAACGGTAGAGTTCAAGACCGATAACCGCCCACTGTTTGAGTTCTCACTGGAAGAAGTGAAAGAAGCAGGCTGGGTTTTGGACGCTTCGACTTTTGATCTTCATCATGATGCAAAGCTGATGGAAGGAAATGTAATGACCGAATACGAAGAAAAATTCTCCCGGGCGGGAAACCCGATCCATAAAATGATCATTCACCGATAAGAAGAGAAAATGATCCGGCGCAGCGGAATAACCCGCTGTGGACCGGATTCTTTCTCCTTCATATCATATTATAACAACAGAACTTTGAAGGATCCGTGAGAAGATGGGGAAAAAATGCTGTTGCCGCAACCGCTTCTACGACTGGAGCTACAACAACCCCAGGATCGACCGCAAACTGACTGATCTGCACAAACGTCTGTCAGAACTGGACGATATCCTGTGTGTGAGAAAGAAAAGTGAAAAAAAACGAAAAAAATTGTAAAAAAAGACTTGCATTTTTCTACATGGATGATATAATAGTTCTTGCGTTACAGATACAAGCGCCTTTAGCTCAGCTGGTAGAGCAGTAGACTCTTAATCTATTTGTCCAGGGTTCGAATCCCTGAAGGCGCACTTAAAGCACTGTTTTCGATGACATGGAGCATCGGGGACGGTGCTTTTTTAATGTCTGATACGAAAATTCAAAATCTATAGGTCGAAAAAGACCTTCTGAATAAACAAAGAAAAGGAGAAAACTTATGAACCGAGATGTACCGTTAAAAAAATACGCAAAAAAAATGAATCACTCCTACACCTTCGGCGCTTTCCCGACGATCGAACTGCTGAAAAATCAGCCGGAACATGTGCTGAAAGTCCTGCTTCACCCGGATATGAACAGTGAGACTCAACTGGAGATCATCACGGATCTGTGTAACCGGCACAATATACCGATTGAACGGGCCGCAAAAGTGGTTGAAAAGCTCAGAGACAAAGAGAACATCTTCGCTGTCGGTGTGTTTGAAAAATACACGAACCAGCTGGATCCAACAGCGGATCATATCGTTCTTGTCAACCCGAGTGATATGGGGAATATGGGAACGATCATCCGGACAAGCATCGGTTTTGGTATCGAAAATCTTGCGATCATAGAGCCGGGTGTGGATGTATTTAACCCGAAAGTAGTACGGGCCTCGATGGGATCTTTGTTTCAATTGAATTTCTGTTATTTTCCAAGCTTTGAAGCCTACAAAGAACAGGCGGGTAACAGAAGCCTTTATCCGTTTATGCTAAAGGGAGCTGTGCCGCTGCAGGAGCTTCAGAGAGACACCACTGAGACCTACTCCTTGATCTTCGGAAATGAAGCCACCGGACTGCCGGACAGTTTTGCGGATGAAGGCCAAAGTGTGGTGATTCGTCATACCGATCATATCGATTCGTTAAACCTGGCGCTGGCTACCGGCATCGGTATCTACGAATTCACAAAATGATAAAAATAACTAAAAAAGACATAAAAAATATCTAAAAAAAGACAGGTTTCGAGCTGAGAAATTTTAAGAAAACCTGGAAAAATGAAAAATAGCATAAAAAATACACAGGATTTTGTGAATAATAAAACGACTAATGGTCAGTTTCGCTAAAATACGAGAAAAATTGACAAAAACAAACATGAAAAATAGGAATGTTGACAAATGAAAAATTCAGAAGTAAAATTTGTAAAACTTCGGATTTATGGAGAGGATATAAATAAGAAGTTTTAAGTGACTATTCAGTAGGTAATATCCCACGAGGGTACTGAACAGTTACGTTTTGCTTATTAAAAGTTAAGGAAAGGGAGGGAGAGAAACGGATTTAGCAAGTAAATTATTGGAAGAGCTGAACTGTGACACTGCCTTTACGATCCCCCTGTTTGGAGGAATTGAAATCGCAGAGTCGGTGGTTGTAACCTGGATCATTATGGCTGCACTGGTAATAATTTCCATATTACTTACACGCAATCTCCAGGTGGAACCTGAAAACATCAGTAAACGCCAGCTGGCACTGGAAACAGTGATCGGTGTCATACAGGATTTCTTCAAAGATATTCTTGGTGAAAAAGGAAAAATGTATATTCCTTATCTGATGTCGGTGGCCATTTATATTGGCGTAGCCAATCTGATTGGTATTCTGGGATTTAAACCACCAACTAAAGACATGAATGTAACAGCAGCTCTGGCAATCATGAGCATTGTATTAATTGAATTTGCCGGAATCCATGCAAAAGGTGGAAAAAAGTGGCTGAAGAGTTTTGCAGAACCTACACCGGTGGTGTTGCCGATCAACATTCTGGAAATCTTCATCCGACCGGTATCCCTTTGTATGCGATTATTCGGTAACGTACTGGGTTCCTTCGTTGTCATGAAACTGATCGAAGCAGTAGCCCCTGTACTGGTGCCTGTACCGTTGACCTGTTATTTTGATATTTTCGACGGACTGATCCAGGCATATGTGTTTGTCTTTCTGACAGCACTGTTTATCAAAGAAGCTATTGAGTAAATTTAATTGGAAAAGAGAAAAGGAGAAAACATTATGTTAGTAGCAATCGGAGCAGCAGTAGCAGTATTAACAGGTATCGGAGCAGGACTGGGAATCGGTCTGGCAACAGGTAAAGCAGTAGATGCAATCGCAAGACAGCCGGAAGCAGAAAGCAAAATCAGCAAATCCCTTCTTCTTGGTTGTGCACTGGCAGAGGCAACCGCTATTTACGGTTTCGTTATCGGTCTGCTGATCATCTTCTTCCTTGGCTAATCACCATTACCGAAACATGAGAAAAACGAGAAAGGCAGGTGAGTAAAGGGTGTTACGGATAGACTTAAATCTGGTTTGGACCATTATCAACGTCATCATTCTCTACCTTTTACTGAAAAAGTTCCTGATCAAACCGGTAACTGCGATCATGGATAAGAGAGAGCAGATGGTGAAACAGGGTCTGGAAGGTGCCAGAGCCCAGGAGAGCCAGGCGAAGGAACTGAAGGTTAAATATGAAGAAGCCCTTGCATCTGCGAAGGAAGAATCTCTCCAGCTGGTTGAGAAAGCCAGAGGAAATGCCCAGGTGGAATATGACCGTATTCTGGGTGAAGCGGATGAACAGGCGAAAAAGATAAAAGAAGCGGCCAGAAAGGATGTGGAACTGGATCGGGAAAAAGCAATGAAAGAGATGCAGTCCGAAGTTGCAGGACTTGCTCTTACCGCAGTATCCCGTATCCTGCAGGAAGGTACTGATCCACAGAGTGACGGTGCGCTGTATGAACAATTTTTGAAAAAAGCAGGTGAGGCCAATGACACAGACCGCTGATCGTTATGGAAAAGTGCTTTATGATCTGAGAGTTCCCGCAGAAGATGTGGAACAGATGAAAGCGGCTTTGTGTGCGGCGCCTCAGCTGGTGAAAATTCTCAATGATCCGACTCTTACCAAAGAGGTAAAGCATGAGATTATAGAAACAATATTCCCGAAGAGCTTACACAACTTTTTAAAGACAGTCAGTGACCGGCGAAGATGTGATCAGATCGATGACATGCTGGAAAGCTACAGGGCCTGTGTGAGAAAGGAAAAGGGAATTGTGGCCGCTACGCTGTACTGTGTCCATGAGCCGGATGAGAATCAGAAAGCTCAGATGGAACAGTTCGTCAGGAGAACCTATGGCGTCAATGGCGTGGAAATGACTGTTGAACAGCAGCCGGACCTGATCGGAGGATTTGTTCTTCGTGTGGGGGACCGGGAATTTGACTGGAGTCTGCGCGGCAGAGTCCGTCAGCTGCAACAACGATTGATCCGGAGGTGAAAGAAATGAGCACAATCAGCTCAGAAGAAATTATTTCCATTCTGAAAGAGAAAATCGAAAATTACGATGCCATGTGTCAGGAACAGGAAACCGGTAAGGTTATCAGTGTCGGTGACGGAATCGCAACGATCTATGGAATCGATCATGCGATGTACGGCGAGATCGTAACTTTTGAAAACGGCGAAAAAGGAATGGTTCAGGATATCCGTCAGGATACCATCGGATGTATCCTGTTCGGTAAAGATACAGGAATCAAAGAAGGTACCCGTGTGGTACGTACGAAAAAGAAAGCCGGAATCCCGGTCGGTGAAGGATTTGTCGGCAGAGTTATCAATGCGCTGGGTGAGCCGATCGACGGAAAGGGAGCTGTAGAAGAAGACGACTACTATCCGGTAGAAAGAGAAGCACCTGGTATTATTGAGAGAAAATCTGTCAGTGTTCCTATGGAGACCGGTATCTTGTCTATCGACTCCATGTTCCCGATCGGACGTGGACAGCGTGAGTTGATCATCGGTGACCGTCAGACCGGTAAGACAGCGATCGCAACCGATACCATCTTAAACCAGAAAGGCAAAGACGTAATCTGCGTCTACGTTGCCATCGGTCAGAAAGCATCTACGATTGCAAAACTGGTAAATACACTGACCAAACATGATGCTATGGATTACACCATCATCGTTTCTGCTACAGCCAGTGACTGTGCACCGTTACAGTACATTGCACCTTATTCGGGAACCGCTATGGCAGAATATTTTATGCACAAAGGAAAAGACGTACTGATCGTATACGATGATCTGTCCAAACATGCGGTTGCATACCGTGCCCTGTCCCTGTTGCTGGAGCGTTCTCCGGGACGTGAAGCTTATCCGGGTGACGTATTCTATCTGCATTCCAGACTGCTGGAACGTTCCAGCCGGCTGAGCGATGAAGAAGGCGGCGGATCTATCACAGCACTGCCGATCATCGAGACACAGGCGGGTGACCTGTCGGCCTATATCCCGACAAACGTTATTTCCATCACTGACGGTCAGATCTTCCTGGAAAGTGATCTGTTCTTCTCCGGTATGCGTCCGGCCGTAAACGTTGGTCTTTCCGTATCCCGTGTAGGTGGTGCGGCACAGACAAAAGCCATGAAGAAAGCAGCAGGAAGTATCCGTATCGACCTGGCCCAGTACCGTGAGATGGAAGTATTTACCCAGTTCAGTTCCGATCTGGATGAGACAACCAAAGCGCAGTTACAGTATGGAAAATGTCTGATGGAACTGTTAAAACAGCCATTATGTAATCCGCTTTCCATGCCACAGCAGGTTATCACTCTGGTAGCTGCAACACATAAAGTTCTGGTAGATGTGGAAGTAAGCAAACTGAAAGCATTCCAGATGGATATGCTGCAGTATTTTGCAGATATGCATAAAGAGATCATCGATGAACTGAATGATAAAAAAGTTCTCAGCGATGAACTGACAGAAAAGATCGTAGAAGTGGCAGAGGAATTCAAGAAGAGCAGGTGTTAATATGGCAAATGTAAAAGAGATACAGGACCGGATCAAGAGTATCCAGGACACCATGAAGATCACCAATGCGATGTACATGATCTCATCATCCAAGATGAAGAAAGCAAAGAAAGCGCTGTCAGATACAGAGCCCTATTTCTTTGAGATGCAGTCCGCGATCCGCCGTATCCTGCGTCATGTGCCGGATATTGAGCATGCTTTCTTCGATGCGAGACCGGAGATTCCGAAAAAAGACCGGAAGATCGGTCACATCATCGTAACAGCAGACAAAGGACTGGCAGGTGCTTATAACCATAACGTGATCAAGATGGCAGAAGAGCAGCTGCAGTGGGAAGGAAAACACAGTCTGTTTGTTCTTGGAGAACTGGGTCGGCAGTATTTTTCAAAGAAAACACTGCCGGACGTGTCTGTGGATATGGATTTCCACTTTACGGTTCAGAAGCCTTCCATGCACCGTGCCCGTATGATCGGGCTGCGTATGGTAGAGGAATATCTGGAAGGAAAACTGGATGAGATCCATGTGATCTACACCAACATGGAAAATGCTGTGACCAATGAGACACAGACTCTTCAGCTGCTTCCGTTAAAGAAAGCTTCGTTCCATACCGAACTGAAAATGGGAATTCCGGCGGATGTACATCATGAGGAGATCATGCTGGTACCGTCCGCAGATGAAGTGTTAAATACCATCATTCCGAACTATGTAGTGGGAACGATATACGGCTGTCTGGTAGAATCCTACTGCAGCGAGCAGAACGCCCGTATGACAGCCATGGATGCCTCGAACCGGAATGCCAGCGAGATGCTGAAAGCCTTATCGATTCAGTATAACCGGGCAAGACAGGCAGCGATCACCCAGGAGATCACCGAGGTTATCGCAGGTGCGAAAGCACAGAAAAACAAACACAGGTAGAGGTAAAGTAACTATTCAGTAGGTAGTATTCCGCGAGGCGTTTTGGCATATTCATGCCAAAATCCCGAGACATGCAAGCCAAAATGCCATCACCGAAGGTGATTTTAAATGCATTTTGGCTCGTAACTGTGAAGCGACTGAACAGTTACGAGGCAAAAATATATAGAGAGATAAGAGAGGAGGAGCGAATCCATATGCAGACAGGAAAAATCGTACAGGTCATGGGACCTGTAGTAGACGTCCTTTTCGAAGGACAGACTCTCCCGTCCATCAAGGATGCTCTGGAAGTTGACAACGGTGGGAAAAAGTGTGTCATGGAAGTAGCACAGCACATCGGAAACAATATGGTTCGTTGTATTATGCTGAATTCCAGTGAAGGACTTCACCGTGATATGGAAGTAACAGCTACAGGCGCAGGTATTCAGGTGCCGGTAGGAGAAAAGACACTGGGTCGTCTGTTCAATGTACTGGGTGACACCATCGATGGTGGAGAAAGCCTGGAGAAAGAACAGCACTGGGTAATCCACAGAGATCCCCCGACCTTTGAGGAACAGAGCCCGGTTGTAGAGATCCTGGAGACAGGTATCAAAGTAATCGACCTTCTGGCACCCTATGCCAAAGGTGGTAAGATCGGTCTGTTCGGTGGTGCCGGTGTAGGTAAAACCGTACTGATCCAGGAACTGATCCGTAACATCGCAACAGAACACGGTGGATATTCCATCTTCACCGGTGTAGGAGAACGTTCCCGTGAAGGTAATGACCTGTGGAGTGAGATGAAAGCATCCGGTGTACTGGAGAAAACCGCTCTGGTATTCGGACAGATGAACGAGCCACCGGGATCCCGTATGCGTGTAGCAGAGACGGGTCTGACCATGGCAGAATATTTCCGTGATGAAGAACATCAGAACGTGCTTCTGTTTATTGATAACATTTTCCGTTTTGTACAGGCAGGTTCCGAGGTATCCGCACTGCTTGGCCGTATGCCTTCCGCAGTAGGTTATCAGCCGACTCTGGCTAATGAAATGGGTGAACTGCAGGAGAGAATCGCTTCCACAAAGAACGGTTCCGTAACTTCCGTACAGGCTGTTTATGTGCCTGCCGATGACCTGACAGACCCGGCTCCGGCGACTACCTTCGCCCATCTGGATGCCACTACGGTACTTTCCCGTAAGATCGTAGAACAGGGTATCTATCCGGCAGTAGATCCGCTGGAATCTTCTTCCCGTATTCTGGAAGCGGATGTGGTAGGAGAAGAACACTACCGCGTAGCAAGAAAAGTGCAGGAGATTCTGCAGAAATACAAAGAACTGCAGGATATCATCGCGATTCTTGGTATGGAAGAACTGTCAGAAGACGATAAACTGACCGTATTCCGTGCAAGAAAGATCCAGCGTTTCCTGTCCCAGCCGTTCCACGTAGCAGAAACCTTTACCGGTGTTCCAGGAAAATACGTGCCGCTGGCTGAGACCATCCGCGGTTTCAAAGCAATCGTTGACGGTGAGATGGATGAATATCCGGAATGGGCATTCTTTAATGTAGGAACCATCGATGATGTTATCGAGAAAGCAAAGTCACAGGAGGCTTAAGATAAGGAGGTACCGGCATGAGTGGATTTTATATGCGAGTTCTTGCCAGTGACCATGTATTTTACCAGGGAAGGGTAGAAGCAGTGACTCTCCCGGGTGATGATGGTGAACGTACCGTACTGGCCCATCATGCAGACAGTATCATTTCCATCAGAGAGGGCGAACTTCGTTTCCGCGATGTGGAAGAAAACTGGCATGAGGCGATCGTAGGTCTGGGCTTTGCAGAGATGATCAATAACCGTCTGACCATTCTGGTAGACACCGCAGAACGCCCGGAAGACATCGACCGGAAGCGTGCGGAAGAAGCGAAAGCAAGAGCCGAGGAACAGCTTCGTCAGAAGCAGAGCATGCAGGAATACTACATGTCCAAAGCATCCCTCGCCCGTGCGATGACCAGACTGAGTGCGACGAACAAAAAGAATATAGTATAAACCAGAAACCAGCAGCTTTCGGATAAAAATGTCCGGGAGCTGCTGGTTTTTTACGTTGTTGCAAAAACAACCCGTCCCATATCTTGTTACATATAGACCGTAAAAAATGCCATCCCCCGAAATCTGTCGATAAAAGCAGGTATAATAGGAGAAAATACTCCAGTAACAGAGGCGAACGGGCGATGAACAGAAATTTACCATATATGAAGATAGCGGTCTGTACATCCGAGGTACAGATCGGCGAACAGATCAGAGAATATGTAGATGAATTTGCAGGAAAAGGCAATGCACAGATTCAGGTGGATGTGATGAAAAACTGCTATCGGCTGGCGAAGAAAATCCTGAACAGAGAACACTATGATGTGATCTGTATTGGAAAAAACCTTCGGGATATCGACAGCTATACCTTTGCCTCCAGCATCCGTATGGCAGACCGGGAAACCATCTTTTTTCTTCCGGGATGGAACCGTCTGAATCTGAATCAGATAGAACACCTGGCGCCGGTGTCGTATCTCTCGATGCCGCTGTCAAAGGAAGAATTCCGAAAAGAACTCTACCGCACCATCAGCCACCTGGGACCCGGAAGCAGATATCTTTCTTTTGACGCACAGGGACAGAAAGGACGCGTCCTGTACCGCGATATCGAATACATCAGAAAAAGCGGTAACTCCGTCCTTGTCTTTACCATGAAAGAAATGTACCGGATCCCGGTTCCTATGACAGAGGTGGAACGGGAACTTGCAGGAGTGGAGGAACGCTTCCTCAGAGTCCACAGAGATTATCTGATCAACGGACGTTACCTCTCCTGGCTCTGGAGCCAGGAAGTCGGTCTGATGGACGGAACCCGCATCCCCGTAAGCCGGATCTACCGGACACGCGTGGAACGGGTCGTTGCAGAGAACAGGAAAAAGATTGAGGGATAAAGAAAAGAGCACAGGCAGCCCTGCCGGAAAGAATGATAGCTTTCCGGTGGGGCTGCTTTTTGTGCTACGAAAATATACTATCAGGTGTGCATGGAATTTCATGGTGTTCCGGTGCTATGTTTTAAATAACAAAAATATTAGAGAAGGAGGTAAAAAATGAAGTGGTTTAATGAATATTATGGGGCATATCTTTTTGGAATCTATTTGCTGTTAAATGTGCTGGACTGGCTGACAGGCTGGTATAAAGCAAGAGTAAAGAAAGAAGCAAACAGTAAATCAGGGATGAAAGGTATTGTAAAAAAGGTAGGTTACTGGGTCATTCTTCTTATTGCATTTCTGATTCCCTATATGTTTCAAAGACTTGGAAAAGATCTTCTGGGTGTAGATCTTGGCTATCTGTCAGCACTGGGCTGGTTTACACTGGCAAATCTTCTGATTAATGAAATCAGAAGCATCCTGGAAAATCTGGTTGCCTGTGGCTACCGTGTCCCGGAAATTCTGAAACGGGGACTTGAAATCACAGAAAAAGTAATCAACGAAACAGAAAAATAAAGAAATATGCAAAAAATACCCAGTTTGTCCCGGAGACTGACGAGTAAACATCGTAAAATGACACGTAGATTCTGTAAGACAAAAAATCTGTTAAGATAAAGATACATCAGTGAGGGAGGCTGTGAAGATGGCAGAAAAAAAACAGATGATGTATATGAATATCCTGATCTGTGGATCTGACAGTGATGAGATCATACAACTTGAAAACCAACTGGAGGAAGTTGGAAAAGAAGAAAACATTAGGGTTAATATAGATACGAATATTTGCATGAACCAACAACTTGTCAAAAATTGGGTGACGGAAAAGTATGATATTCTTTTTGTAAATCTTGATAATACGGAGAAAGATGGTTTGTACTACGCAGAAAAGATCCGTTTGAAAGATGAAAAGGTGTACATAATCCTGCTGTCGGAAAATCAGGAGAAGATACAGGAAACCTTTGAAATTATGCCGGCATCATATCTGATAACGCCTGTAGAAAAAGAAAATCTGAGACACTGGGTAAAAAAAGTACGGGAAAAAATAGAAGATCATCGATTGTATATTACATTTAATTATAAAAGAAAGACCTACCATATTCCATATCAGAAAATTTTATATCTGGAATCCCAGCAACATAAGATCCGGGTGGTAACAGAAAAAGAAAGCTACACGTTTTATGGTCAGTTATCGCAGATACAAAAACAGATGGAACAGGGAAAAGAAATCTTTCTGCGAATTCATCAATCGTATCTGATCAACAGCCGATATATTTATTGGATGGATGGAAATACCGTTCGTACACAGGACGGCAGAGAATTTTCAGTCAGTGGTTCCTGTAGAGAACAGGCAAAAACTGCATATCGTATGTATAGAAATCAATAATAAATACAGAAATTAGGTCCGAATAGGTTTTAGAACTTATTCGGGCTTTTTTTGTTTGCTGAAAAGATAGCAAAAGACCGGATTTTTACAAGATAACGGGAATTCGGGAATTTTCCTGTATGATAAGCAAGTCGTCAAAATCTCAAAGTAAAATAACAGACCGGTATTCATTCCGCACAGTCGGAAAGGATACCGGAGATGGAGAAGACACTGGCGGAGCTGATCCGTGAGTATAAGAGTGGAAATGAAAAAAGCTTTGAGAAAATAGCAGAGAAGATGAACCCTTTGCTTATGTTTTATGCAGACAAATTGTATACATGGGAGCAGGAGGATGCCAGACAGGAGATGCTGGTTACATTATTCTGTGCTCTGGAAAAGATGAAATACTGCAAAAGTGAGGGCGAATGTCTCAGCTATATAAAGACGGCAGTCAGACGCAGATATAAAGATCTGGTGCTGAAAGAATTACATAATAAAAAAGAGACTGTACATATGGAATGGACGGAAGTTCAGGATGCGGGCGATGGATTTGGTGAAGCAGAATTCTATATGGATCTGGAACTTGCGCTTCGCTGCTTTCATGGGAAAGAATGAAAAATTGCTGAACGGATGTTACTTTACGGAGAAAACGACAAAGAGCTGGCACTGCATGAAGGAGTCAGCAGACAATATTGTAATAAAATCAGAAAAAAGTTAATAAGAAAGATGTAAATAAAAAAAATAATTACAAAATCCGCAGGGTATCTGTGCTATAATAGTAAAAAGGATTGAAAAATGGAGGCACAAATGAAAATAGCGGTATGTGATGATGACAAGCTGTTGACAGGAGAAATCGATGGGCAGTTACAGAGAATTCGACAGAAAATGGGAATTTCTTTTGAGACAGACACATTTTTTGACGGGGCAACACTGTGGGAGTCAATCGAAAAAAACGGTTCTTACGATATTATCTATCTGGATATTGAAATGGACAATATGGATGGAATCACGGTAGCAAAAAAAATTCGAGAACAGGACCCCTATACCATTCTGCTGTTTGTATCCAGCTATGACAGCTATTATGAGCAGTTGTTTGAAGTAGAACCACTGCGGTTTCTTCGTAAACCAATCGATCCGGAAAAATTTGAAGAATATTTTCGGATTGCGTATGGAAGATTAATGAATCTGGATGAGCGATTACATTTTGAATTTAACAAACGGTTATATCAGATTCCTTATCGCGAGATCATGTATATGGAAAGCCAGAGAAGAGTCATTCGTCTGGTGGAAAAGAACGGGCAGGATTACCGGTTTTACATGAAAATGAAAGAGCTGATGCAGGAGATCAGCAGAGCAGGAAATATGTTTATACGGATTCACTGCTCGTATGTTGTAAATTATTACTACATAAAAACCTTCAGTGCTACAGAGGTAATTCTCTTAAATGGAGAAACATTGCCGGTCAGCACAGAGTATAAAAATGAAGCCATGAAAATCTATATGGATATGGTGGACTAAACCAAGGAAGGCTAATTTTTCTGTTTATACAAGATTATGTATAAACGGGATATCATGGGACAGTACAGACATTCTACAATAAAAACAAAAATGGAGAATGTCTGTAAATGGATACGTATTATAAGATACCGAAAAGACTGGAAGAATATCGACGAAAACTCAGCTATACACAGGAACAGATGGGCGAAATCATGGGTCTGGGGCAGGATCATTACCAGAGAGTGGAACAGGGAGCAGTGATTATTTCCTACAATGGTCTGCACCAAATAGAAGATCATGGTGGTGATATCTATTACCTGATTACAGGAAAGAGGCAGAAGCCAGGTTACATAAATAAGCTGCTGGAAGAGTGCGACAGTCCTGAAATGGAACGAATGTTACTGAGATGTTATCTGCTGTACCTTGAAGCTGGAATCTATAAAGCGCAGGGAAAGGTAGAAGAGGAAATCTGTCATTATCTTCGTATGGCAGAAGCTACATTGAAAGAAGATACCATATGGCGGGGGATTCGGATCAGCGAACAGGTTACACATATCAAGATGGTTGAGATGTTAGAGATTAACAGAAAAAGATATGCAAAACTGGAAAACAAAGTGATAGGTGCAGATGCATACCTTCTGAACCAGTTATATCGGAAGTTTCATTTCTTTCCTTTTCAGATTTTTGAAAAGGGCAATTTTTATCTGAACGAATTGAATCAGTTACAGGAAACACTTCCGGATTCAATACAGGAAGAGATAGAATGGAAATTGAAAGAATATATATGTTGGATGAAAAAAGAGGAGCCTTTACATTAAAAGTAAGGGCTTCTCTTTTTGAGTCAGAAAATATAGTAAAGTATCAGTTCGCAGGAATCGTCAGGTGTTCCAGGGCGTGCCGGTGGATATTGTGAATCTGGCGAAGACTGTAATTGAGTGTCTCAGCAATTGATTCCAGGGTATTGCCGTGGATATATTTTAAACGAAGAAGTGTCTGCTCCGTGGGGTCTTCAATTGTTGAAATACACTGAAGGATTTTCCGATAATATCGGATGGATTCCAGACGTTTTGCCTGTAGCCGCGCAATCTGCGTATCAATCTGTGTACGATAAGAAGTGTAATCAGTAAATGCCTGTGTTCCGCACACTGGATGAATAATGTAACTTGGAGTATTTGAAAAAGATTGAAACATGTGGATCTCATCTTCCAGAAGTTGGATGTTCCAAAGCGTGGAACGATAAGATTTGAGATATTGTTTCTTTTGATCGATGGATATGTTGTTTTGCATATGACTTTCCTCCCTTGGGTTTTAGGAGTTAAAAAGGGAGGAAAGAAGAAAGTGCAACTAGAAAAGTTAGGGGAATAAAGATGGAAGAAGTATTATGGAAAATTATGGCTGCATCTGCAATCACTATTACAATGGAAGATTTTTTTGCAACATTTTTAAAGAAAAAAATAATTAAAACAAAATACGTGTTTGTATGGATGCTTTTTTGGGGATATCATGTGTTTTTAATGTCGGGAGTAGAAGGAGCTTTGGGGCATTTTGTAGGAAACACAATAGGATTAAGTGTTGTTTGTTTATTATCGTATCAGGCGACTTTGATTGTAAAAGAAATGATGGTGGTTTTTGCCATATCATTATCAGGAATGGCGGAAGGAATGGTTGTTGTCATTTTAATACTGTTTAAAGGAAACATTACTGGAAATGTACTGTTGTATTCGCTAATTGCTAAAATTGTATTTTGGGGGTGCATCCGTGTTTTAACAATTTTATACAGAGGAAAGATTGAAACTTCTCAAAAAAAGAGCTATTTGATTATCTTATCAATGACAGTAATAGGAAATATAATGTTGTTGGTTGGAACACTAAAATTGACAGAAAAAATGAAAAATGTAATGGTAAGTATATGGGGTATGATTTTAGTATTTCTGTTGCTGGTATTTGATATAATCATATTTAAATTATATGTAATGTATCAGGAAAAAAACGAAATAAAACGTATGAAACAAGAGTATGCTAACCAAATTGAAATGTACGATAGGCAGATGTGTGAGAAACAAAAAATCATGGATGAGGTTCGAAGAACTAAGCACGATATGAAAAATAATATGATTTATTTGCAGAATTTAATGAAAACTGATCCAGAAGAGGCGGAAAAATATTTGGAAAAATTTATAGGGAATACAATAGAAAGAACAGATGAATTTTCTAAAAGTGGCAATTTTGCTGTGGATTCATTGCTCAATTACAAAAATATGGTAGCAAAAAATAAAAATATAAGAATTGAATTAGAACAACAAATACCTATTAAATTACCTTATGAATCTTCGGATATATGTGTAATATTAGGAAATTTGCTTGATAATGCAATTGAAGCATCTGAAAACAGTGAAAATAAAGAAATAAAAGTATATATAGGGTATGCTAAAAATAAGTTGAAAATAAGGGTAAAAAATTATTATATGGGAGAAGTAAAAAAAGATGGAAGTGGAAATTTTATGAGTAAAAAAGAAGATAAGCAGAATCATGGAATCGGGTTAAAATCGGTAAACAAAATAGTGGAATCTTATGGTGGATTTATCGAAATTAGGGCAGAAGATTCTGTTTTTCAAGTAAATATATTGATGTAAAATTACAGATAAGTCCTGAAAATTTACAAATTAAAAAAATATTGTAATTTTCCTGATATATTAAAAAGCACGAACAAATAATATTAATAAGAAGGAGAATTATATGTATCAATTATTGAATCTAATGGTTGCGTTAATTGGGCTAGAGGTAAGAACAACAGGGTGTTCGGTGATAATTCATCAACCGAAATATCCACTCGAACTTCAGGAGGATATCGATTAATGGAACAGATATCCGGAGTAATTGCCACTAAATTTACTACATACTTGAATAAAGACCAACATTGGTGCAATATTTTCCAATATGCTGTTCAAGTTTTACTGGAAAAATGGATCAGTCTTACCGTAATGGGAATACTGGCGGGAAGTCTTGGATATGGAAAAGAGTATATGTTGTTTCTTATGGTGTTTATGCCTCTTCGGGCATACTGTGGAGGATTTCACATGAAGACATATGCAGGATGCCTTGTCTGTTCCTGTCTGGTGGTTGCGAGTGTTCTGGTAACTTCCAGAGCGATATCTGTGGGCAGTAATGTGTGGTATATCGGAATCAGCGCAATTGTGCTGTTGTTATTTCCGATGAACCGGATGGCTCCGGTTTTGCACATCAATCGACCTATGAAACAGAAAGAAATCGATATGTGCCGGAAAAAACTGAAGTTGCTGACGGTTATACTGACAGGTGTAATATTATTTTTTAGTGCCTGTGGTATGGGCTGGATCGTAACACTGCTCAGTGAAACTGTCTGGATCGTACTGATTTTTATGTTTCTTGGAAAAATGGAATATGAAAAAGAAATACAGAAAAAAGCAAAATAAAACAAAAGTGATACCTCACAGCCGCAACTGTGAGGTATCTGTATTTTGAGGGGTATGCATCTGCAATGAACAGGAGTAGGAGTATGGAATTCATTACAGACGAAAAGTAAAGTTAGTACATGATTTTACAGGGACAGAAGTTTTCTCCAGGTGTTATTACCTACGATACCGTCGGCGGATAATCCGCAGTTTTTCTGGAAAGAAATAACTGCATTCTTTGTACCGGTTCCGAAATCTCCGTCGATACCACCGGAGACAGTGATACCGAAGAAGTAATACAGACGCTCCTGAAGCAGGGTAACCAGGGTTCCTTTAGAACCGGATTTCAGTGTCGGGCATGCTGCCAGAGTGTTGGAGCCAGCGACACCGTCAATAGTTCCCGGGTTGTAACCGGCTTCTTTTAATGCGGTCTGCAAGCGTTTTACCCATGCATCCCGACCGTCCCATTTACCGGCTGCATCAACGATATAGCCGTCTGGTGTCATCGTGTTTGTAACCATAGCACCGTCACTTCCTACATAATAATAGGTTTCCACCCATTTATTAGTAGCCATGACACCGTTATTGTACAGGAAGTACCATTTATTGGATACCTGAACCCAGCCAGTCTTCATCCAGCCATCGGCATCAAAATAATACCAGCTGCCATCGATGAATTCCCAACCATTCTTGGTGTAGGTATTATCGGTGTGACGATACCGCCATCTGCCATCACTTGCCTGAATCCATTCACCGGCTTTGGTAGTAGGTTCTGTAGGTGTGGTTTCTGCTTCGGCAGTGTAGCGAAGGACAGAAGTCCAGGCGTTAGATCCACTGGTAGAATAATTGTACTTGCTGACAGAAATCTCATCCCTGTCTGATCTCCAGTCTTTCCTCCGGATATGCCACCATTCTCGTTAGAATGGGCAGCTACCATTTGATTGTTTCCGATATACATAGCAACATGTCCATCTTTGTGAAGGACATCGCCTCGTTTTAATCCAGCTCCTGTGCTAAGTGTGACACTGGAAATCACATTGGTGAAACCGTTAGCTAAGAAAATAGGTTTCATATCATGTGTAGAAGAAGCGCCTTTAGTTTTCACAGGGACACCGGCATACTGCCATGCAGAAATAACTGCTGAGGAGCAGTCATAATCTGGTCCCCATCGATGTGTCTGGTCATAACCGTGTGAATCATCATTTGCAAGATCGATCATCCACTGTGTAGCTGTTTCAATTTTTCCCATATTTTTTCTCCTTTGTAGTTTTTGAATTTAGAAATCGGATCCGTGTTTCTATGGCTTTATCATACGGGGAAGGCATGGTGAAATTCAATGCAATCCAAATGTTGCATTTTGATTGCATTTTATGCCAAATTGTTACGAGATATCACTAGAAATGCTACAATTTGCTAAGAAATATTAGCTTGTTATGCGGAGAAATTAAGTTTCAGTTACGTTTTTCAAATCCTGTTTACAGGGGGATTTTCGGGTGCTATAATCCAATCAAATACTTTGATATGCAAATTATTCGAAATGCAGGAAGGGAAAAGATACCCGGGCAGAGGAGACGGACAGTAAGAGACAGAGGGGTTGAACCTGCAGGAACAAGTGGTTTGCGCCATCGAAAAGGATGGCAGAAATGGAGGAAGCTATGAAGAGAAAAAGCATGATGGTAGCAGTGTTGATGGCAAGTATGGTACTGGGAGCCTGCGGGAAAAAGACAGAGACGAGTGTGGTGGAAGACCCGGTAGTTTCGGAAGCACCGGCAGAGGAAACAACAACGGAGGAAACACCGACGGAAGAAGCGTCATTAGGTGAAACACAGACAGGGGAGACAACAGAAGACGCATCCAACGAAGCAGCAACCGGCGAGACAGAACAGAGCACAAAAGGGGTTGATGTCGGCGATTATCTGGAGAATTTCGGAGAGCTGAAAAATATCTTACAGATGACAACGACAGAGTGCTGGCAGTTCCCGAATGCACAGTCCTATGTGTCAGACGGATTTTATCTGGAGTGGCAGGGCGAGACCTTCAGTATGAAAAATGAAGGCAATCAGGCAGTGGCACTGTATGGAATCCATATCGGGGATGAAGCGGGAGCATCCGGAAAAGCTATGACCGATCATGGTTGGACAGCATACCAGTATGGTGGTTATATCATGCAGACAGACAAAGCGCAGTATTATATGGAACTGGAAAGTGATGAGAACGGAAAAGTAACTTCCTGGTATCTGAACAACTGGCCGGAGGGGGATATCACAGAGGCATACGCTTCTCTGGAAAAACAGTAAGTAATTGTTGCATTTAGATTGCAATTTATGCCGAATGATTATGAGTTGTGGCAGGAAATGCTACAATTTAATAAAAAACGGTTTGCCATAGGGAGTAATGGCAGAAATGGAGGAAACTATGAAGAGTAAAAGTATGATCGTAGCAGTGTTGATGGCAAGTATGGTACTGGGAGCCTGTGGGAACAAAGCAGAGACAAGCACAACAGAGGATGCGGTAGTTTCGGAAGCACCAACGGAGGAGGCAACAACTCTGGAGCCGGAAGATACAACCGAAGATACTGAACAGAGTGCAGGGGAGGCACAGACGGACAGCAGCAGTTCTTCAGAAAGTGCAAGTACCGGTTCAGACAGCACAACAGGGACGAATGGAAGTACATCGTCAGATAAGAACTCCGGTAATGCTACTGCAAGCAGCACAACAACGGGAAGCAGTTCTGCAAAACAGGATACATCTTCCGGCAGTGAAAGTGCACAGGCGGAAACGGGCAGTCAGGACAGTACACAGACTACAGGAGTTCAGGCACAGTATCAGGTATATGAGGGAGTATATTTTGATGAAGTGATTTATACATGGTCGTTAGATGACAGCAAGGTCAGACCATATTATGAAATCCATGTTTCAAATGTAACGGATACATCTTTTGATTTTACCATTTATGAAAAAGACCTGTACGAGAACAGTACTTTAAAATTCAAAACAAATACAGCTGTATTTACGGGAGATGGAACACAGGCTGAGTTCAATGGAAAAGGTTATCATCTTGTATTTACATTCCCGAATGAGCGTGAATCCCTTCCTGTTGTAACAGAGATGCAGGTATCAGGATTAAGCTGGCTGGAAGGAAATATATATTGTAACAATGATATTCCAGGACATGAATTTGGCTGAGTAAAGAACAGAAGTTATAAAAAGAGAGTATAAATAAAGGTTATTATTGTAAAAAAACCATGACGAGTAAGAGCATACGAAAGTATTAAACGGTAACGGAGAGGGGAGAACTCCGACGCCGGAAAGACCGGGCAGCAGATCCAGGGGAGTGGAATCTGCGTGCCCGGTTTTTAGTGTATTGCATAGTGATTTTCCGCCAGGCGGAACCATTTTGATGATGCAGGGAGAAAAAGATTTGCAAAATCTACTTTCTATCTATGCGGTTTTGTGGGATAATAAAAAAAGAAAGATGCGGGAAACCGTACAGGGAGAGGAGAATAGTAATTATGAGACGAAAAATAATGATGGCAGGTATATTAGCGATGAGCATGGTATTTGCTGCGTGTGGATCCGGTGCATCTACAGAAGTGGAGCAGGAAGATACCGAAGTGATACAGGAAGAAACTCCGGAAGCGGAGGATGAGCAGGAGGCTACAGAAACCCCGGAGGCAACGGTTACACCGGAAGAGACGCCGGAGGCGATGGTGACAGCTGCGCCGGATGACGAAGAGGCACAGAAGGAAGAGACGGTGCAGGCGATTCCGCAGGATCTTACACCGGTAGCTGCACAGTATCAGGTGTATGAGGGAACCTATAAAGATATAAATCTTAACGAGGCGATGTCCGCAGATGGCGGAAGTAATTCATACTGTCAGATTGAAGTGTCCAATATCACCGATCAGTCTTTTGATTTCACGGTATATCAGATGACCGACGGAAATAAGAAAGAAGTGCTGGATACCAGAACCGCTACATTTGTGGAAGATGGAACAAAAGCAGTATCAGAAAAGGACGGAACGAATCTGGTATTTACCTTCCCGGACAGCTGGAATGCACTGCCGAAGGTTGTGGAGATGCAGGTGAGCGGTCTGGATGTACTGGAAGGAAATTCCTATGTCAATAACAATGTTCCGGGATATGAATTCGGTTAAAGAACGATCTGCAAAAAGATAAGATGATAAAAAACATGTCTGTATCTTCCCAGTTTGGAAGTACAGACATGTTTTTTCTAGAGCGTGTTTGAAAAAGGCTTTTCGTGAGCTGCGAGTCCCAGTTTGTGGGAGATTTTATCCGAATGAGGGCGGCGTAGCGGGCTACGGCAAC
>JABLTO010096586.1_pt1 | contig 70170 bp, 64 predicted proteins | sample 7160091 | NCBI WGS metagenome assembly JABLTO01 (sample SAMN14651225, study PRJNA627086) | human gut metagenome | isolation source: feces | host: Homo sapiens
GAACTGATGAGCGCCGCTGACATGGTGGTTGCTACCGGAGAGCTGGATGCGGGAGGAATAGAAATTCACTTCCGCGCCGTAGAGCAGGGTGTCGTAGTTGGCCGTGCCGGGCGCCAGCTTGTCCAGGGCGTAGATCATCTCAATGATGTCATCCAGCTGCCGCTTGGGCAGAGCCAGGGACAGGTCGCCGGGGACGGCAGCGGTCAGGGTGGGACGGGTGAAGGACTTTGCCATCCGGTGCTCGTTGGAGCGGACACCCTTGACCAGGTCGCCGAACCGCTGCACCAGGACGCCGCCAGCCAGCATATTGCTCAGGGAGGCGATGTGCTTGCCATAGCGATAAGGCTCGTTGAAGGGCTCGGTGAACCGGTTGGACACCAGCAGCGCGAAGTTGGTGTTCTCGCTGCGCAGGGACGGGTCGGAATAGCTGTGGCCGTTGACGGTGTTGATGCCTTCCACGCTCTCCGCCACCACGTGGCCGTAGGGGTTCATGCAGAAGGTACGCACCTGGTCGCCGTACTGCTTGGTGCGGTAGATGAGCTTGGACTCATAGACCACATTGGTGATGTGCTCGAACACCTTGGCAGGCAGCTCCACACGGACGCCGATGTCCACCTGGTTGTTGATGAGCTTGATGCCCAGGTCTTTGCACTGGGTGGCGAACCATTCTGCGCCGGAACGGCCGGGGGCAGCCACCAGGTAGGTGCAGTCCACGTCACCCTGGTCAGTGATGAGCCGATAGCCATCGTCCAACTGCTCGATCTTTTCCACCGAGACGTTGAACCGATAGTCCACCTTGTCCCGCTGGCTTTCATAAATGTTGGTCAAAATCTGCAGGTTCCGCTCGGTACCCAGGTGCTTGCACTGAGCCTGGAGCAGGTGCAGGTCGTATTTCAGCGCTTCGATCTCCAGCGCCCGGGCTTCGGGGGTGGAGGTGGAGTAGCGTTCGATGGTGGCGCCGTGGGCGACATTGATGCTGTCCACGTACTCGATGAGATTCATGACTTCCGCCGGCTCCATATAGTCGGTGAGCCAGCCGCCAAACTGGGTGGTAAAATTAAACTTGCCGTCGGAAAATGCACCGGCGCCGCCGAAGCCGCACATGGTGTCGCAGGTCTTACAGTGAACGCAGGATTTCACCTTGCCTGCCACAATGGGACATTTCCGGGAATAGATGTCTTTCCCCTGTTCCACAACGACAATATCAAGTTCCGGATGCAGCTTCTTCAGTTCGTAGCCGGCAAAGATCCCGGCCTCGCCGCAGCCAATGATGGCAACATCTGCCTTGGTCTTCATAATGAAGGGTCTCCTTCCAAATCAAAGGTGCTCGGCGGAGAGCCACTCTCCACCAATTTTCTATTGTAGCACGGATTGTCAATTTCGCACAACCCTGATATACTAACATTACCTAGGCGGCAGAGAAAAAACGGCCATTTTCCTCACGAATCCCGGCCTTTCTGCCCCCACACTTCCAAAAAGGAGGCGATTTTATGGAGCAAACCATCTCCCCCCGCCAGCTGCGCCGGTGGTTTGGCCGGGTCGCTCTGACCTTGCTGGTCACCTTCGTGGTCTCTCAAGCCCTGTCCTATCTGTCCGTGCAGGTCTGGATGTCCTTCGCAGGCTGGGCCAACTACACCATCCTGATGTTCCTCAACGACCTCTGTGTATATGTCCCCAGCATCATCCTCATCCCCCTGCTCTTGCGCAGCATCCCACGCCTGCCGTCCGGGCCACCGACCGCCTTGTCTGGACAGGAGACCTTCCTAGCCGTGGTCTTCTCCCTGGGCTCCGGCTACCTGTTCTCTTACGTGACCTTGGCACTCATCCACCTGTTAGAGGGTTTTGCAGGTCAATCCTCCACCAACACAGTCTCCGCTGTGGAGTCCTCCCTGCCGCCGGTGGTCGCCATTGTGGCCTTCGCGGTGGTCGCCCCTGTGGCGGAGGAATTTATCTTCCGTCGTCTATTGCTGGATCGGGTGCGTATCTTCGGTGACGGCGCCGCCATCCTCATCGGCGGGGCGGCTTTTGGGTTGTTCCACGGGAACCTGAACCAGACTCTGTACGCCTTCGTGCTGGGCGCGGTCTTCTCCGCCATCGTGCTGCTCACCAACCGTCTGCGCTACACCATCGGCATCCACATGCTCATCAACGGCATCAGCGTGCTGACCACCCTGATGGAATCCGACCTGCTGGATTACCTGCTGGCCTGCGTCATCCTGTTCTCCATCTGCTTCTCGGTGGTACTCTTCTTTGTGCGCCGGAAGCACTACACCCTGGAGCCTGGCCCGCTGCCCTTCTCCCGAGCGGAGAAAGCACACGCCTGCTTCACCTCCCCTTGGGTGTGGGTTCTGCTGGTGGGCGGCTTGCTGTTCAGCGGCGTCAGCATCTTCCTATAACGAAACCCAAAGGAGACACTTCCTTAGGAAGTGTCTCCTATTTTTGTTTGGTCAACTCTAGTTCCGTCACAGAAATGGTAAAGTAGTCCCCAGTCTGTTCGTTGGGAGAAGCAAACCCCTCGGTGACAGCTATATGCAGCAGCCGTCCATCATACAGTTCTATCTCTCCTTCTCCCATCGTCTGAACCCTTCCGCAGACCGTATAATCCACGTTGAGATACGCCACGCGTCCTTCCAGCTCCACACTCATGATCTCGTCCGGCCTTGCAATATCTACCCCAAATTCACTCAAAAAGGCGTCCAATCGCGGGAATTGCTGTCTCACCTGGGCATAATAATTGCGGCAATACACGCAGTCACAGAGGGTGTGGGTGCGGTAATACTGCTGCGTTTTTTCCCGGTCAACCAAAAAGACGTATCCGTTCTTTTGTATCGTCGTCATACTTCCTCATCCCATCACAACACAAGGCACTTTCCTTCCGAAAGTGCCTTGTGCATCATTTCTGATTTACCCGTTGTGCTTTGCCGTGTAGCTGACCCAGCCCTCTCTGCTCCGGGTCTCCAAGACCACAAACCCGTGGGCTTCCAGAGCGTTCTTCACGTCCTCTGCCCGGTGTTCGATGATGCCGGAGGTGAGGAACAGGCCGTCCGGCTTCAGGTAGTCCCCTGCCACGGCGGTCAAGGGAATGATGACGTCAGCAATGATGTTGGCCACCACCAGGTCATATTTCCCCGCCAGGTTGGCTTTCAGCTCCGGGTCCTGGTTGATGTCGCCGGTGTAGCAGTGGAACCGGTCGGTGCCGATGCCGTTATAGGAGGCGTTCTCCGCCGCCACACGGGAGGCTTTGGGGTCGATGTCACAGCCCACCGCTTCCTTTGCGCCCAGGAGCACGGCGGCGATGGCCAGGATGCCGCTGCCGGTGCCCAAGTCCAGCATCCGGTCGCCGGGCTTCACATAGCGCTCCACCCCTTCCAGGCAGAGGCGGGTGGTGCCGTGGCTGCCGGTGCCGAAGATGAGGCCGGGGTTCAGGTACACCGGCTGACGTCCTTCGGGGACGGGTTCGCCCCGCATCCATTCGGGGACGACATAGAGCTTTTCACCCACGGGGAAGGGCTGATAGTACTGCTTCCAGTTCTCCGACCAGTCCTCTTCCCGCAGGGAGGTGGTGGAGACCGCCAAGGTGCCAACGTCCTTGCCCACCCGCTGACGGAAGGCCTCCAATCCGCCCTCCACCTCTGCCAGGCGGGCTTTGCCGTCCTCGTCCTCGGTCACGTAAAATTTCACCCGGGAGACGCCCTTCCAGGCGGCTTTCAGGTCATCGTCCACTTCATCCCAATAGGCTTTGTTCTCTGCCATGAACTCGTTCAAGTCCGCTTCATTTTCCAGGGACAGTCCTACGATGCCGCAGCCGGTCAAATAGGCCGCCACGTCATCCAAGCAGTCCGGTGTGGTGTCAATGGCCACTTCCAGCCAGTATTGATCCATGTTGTGTTCATCCTCTCTTTTGAGTACAGTTGAGAGCATTTTACTCTATTTCCGCATTTTTTTCAATCCACTGGGCAAGCTACCCTTGTTTTCTCACAAATCTGTGGAAATCTCCACAGGGAAAGGACGCTTTGCATGGATTTCAACAATCAGTATCAGCTATTACAGGAGGTCTACCACGGAGCCAAAATGGGGGACATCGCCATCCGCCTCCTGCTGCCCAAGGTGGACAACGCCCGCTTCCGCTCCGACCTACAGACCCAATTCCGCCAGTATCAGACCACTGCCTCCAACGCGGAGAACCAGATGAAGGCCATGGGACGCTGTCCCAAAGAGGTGACCAACGGGGAGTACACCATGCTGTGGCTGTCCCTCCAGGGGAACACCCTGTGCAACCGGGAGACCAGTCACCTGGCGGAGATGATGATCCAAGGCAGCAACATGGGCATCGTCTCCCTGACCAAAGCCCTGAACTCCTTCGCCCCGCTCACCCAAGCGGACGCCCAGCAGGACGCCGCGCCGCCCACGCAGCCGGAGCAGCAGGCGTTGGATCTGGCCCGCGCCACCATTCAAGCGGAGGAGGACAACATCACCCGCTTGAAGGTGTATCTGCAATAACCCCTCTTGTTTTTTTCCACCGTCTCCTGTACACTGTCCAACAGGACAAGGAGGTTGTGACCCATGACGCAAGAGGAACGCTATATGGCACAGGCGCTGGAGCTGGCGCGACAGGCGGCGGAGGCAGAGGACATTCCGGTGGGCTGTGTGGTAGTGAAGGACGGCCGGGTCATCGGCCAAGGGTACAACCGCCGTGTGTCCGGAGCGGACGCCACCGCCCACGCGGAGCTAGAGGCCATCCGTGCCGCCTGCGCCCAGGTGGGGTCCTGGCGGCTGGACGGGTGCGAGCTGTACGTGACGCTGGAGCCTTGTCCCATGTGCGCCGGGGCTATGGTCAACGCCCGCATCGGCAAGGTGTGGTACGGAGCTAAGAATCCCAAGGCAGGGTGCTGCGGCAGTGTGCTCTCGTTGTTCCAAGAGGGGTTCAACCATCGGCCGGAGGTGTATGGCGGGGTGCTGGGTGCGGAGTGTGCCAAAGTTTTGCACAGCTTTTTCCGCCCATGTGGAAAAGAAAAAGATTTAATTTAATATTTCTGTAATATAATTTCACGAATTTTTGTAATAGTCTCTTGGTATTATACACTCGAAAGCAAGAGACAAAGGTTTTTAAGTGCTAGTAGTTTTTTCATTTTCCTTCTTGAGGCAGGTAACTCGACGGGTTACCTGCCTTCTTTCCCAAAAAGTCTTTGACTTTTTGGGTACCCTTTTGATTTCACTTGCTTGGCAGAAATAAATTCTGCCTGCGCCAAGGTTTTGCCATGCAAAACGCTTGATACGCCGGACTCCCGGCGGCTCCAAAAAGTCTTTGACTTTTTGGGTACCCTTTTGATTTCACTTGCTCGGCAGAAGTAAATTCTGCCTGCGCCGAGATTTTGCTTCACAAAATGCTCGTGACGCCGGACTCCCGGCAATTTTCTTTCTATCAAAAAACTGCCCGGAACCATTCCGAGCAGTTTTCTTTTTCACATCAACCGGGCGATCCCATATATCATAGCCAAATGGATGGGATAATAGAGGTAGAAAAAAGCCTTCCACCGGTATTTTCCTCGTTTTCCACTGTACAGCACCAACAGGGGAACGGCCACCAAGGAGAATCCCTGTACCCCGCCCATCTCTAAGACGATCAAGCACAGTCCCACGGCCAGTCCCAGGATTTTCTCTCGTTTCCCTTTGCCCAACCAGACCAGTAAAGGCGTGATGATGCCCAAAAAACCATAGTTTGTCATAAAACCGGGAATCAGCCGGAGCTGAAAGAGCAAAAAGCAAGCGGTCAGCGCCAGGGCAAAAACGCCACTCCAGAAGGCACGTTTTCGCTGGGTCCTGGCTCGTTCCAGCAGGAAGATCAGGCCGATGGAACAGGCGAAGGTGATCATGATGGACTGGTACAAACTGCGTTCCGCCCAATAGCTGGCCACAGAGCACGGCAGGCCAGTGCCCAGCACGGAGAGGAAGTATTTTGTCTTGTGTCTGGAGTACGTACAGCCCTCCGCGATCAGGTAGGCGAAAATGGGGTAGGCCAGCCGGCCGATGATGCGCAGGAGAGCCAGCTTTGGAAAGAGGATGTACCCGATGTGGTCTATGGTCATGGTCACCACACCGATGAGTTTTAGCACCGTGGCGTCCAGGCCAACCCTGGTTGAAACGGTCTTCATGTCACTTTTCCCCCCTCAGACCTTGATTTTTTCTCTTAACAGTGTAACATTAACCTTATGTTTCGGGTCAATCCCTTTGGGGAAATTTTTTGACTTTTTTCCAAGGAGGCGCATCGTTATGGATTTCCACACCCTCTCCCCCCTCTTTTCCCATGCCGGAGCCGCTGAATGGGGGATGTGCGCCTTCGCTGACCTGGAATTATCCACAGACCAGCTGGAAAAAGCCCAGGTCCTCTGCCCCACGCCCGCCGGGGTCTTCATCGCCGCCTTTCCCTACTGGGCTGGCGGCCAGCAACCCCAGGGCAACCTGTCCTATTACGCCCGGGGTGAGGACTATCACCTGGCGTTGTCCCGTCGGCTGGGACAGATTGTTTCGGGTTTACAGGCCCGATTTCCTGGGAAAACCTTCGTGCCCGGAGCGGACAACTCTCCCCTGCCCGAACGGCAGTGCGCCCGGCTGGCTGGGCTGGGCATTCTGGGGCGGCACGGGCTGGTCATCATCCCGCCCTATGGCAGCTGGGTGTTCCTGGGCACCATCTTGACCGATCTCCCGCTCCCCTCCGCCTCCACCCCTGCCCCGGACTGTCCTGGCTGCAACGCCTGCATCCGTGCTTGTCCTTCGGGGGCACTGACGGAAACGGGCTGTGACGTGGCACGCTGTCTCTCGGACCTGACCCAGAAGAAGGGGACGCTGACGGCGGAACAGAAGGCGCAGCTGCAAGCCCACCCCCTCATTTGGGGCTGTGATTTCTGCCAGCTGGCCTGTCCCTACAACCGAGACGCCCAAGTCTCTCCGCTGCCGGAGCTGACCGGACAGACGGAGGAGACGCCCTATCTGGCTTCCCTGTCCTCCGAGGATTTGGAGGGGCTGACCAACCGCACCTTCCGCGCTGTCTTCGGCAATCGCTCCTTCGCCTGGCGGGGGCCGGCGGTGTTACGGCGGAATCTGGCATGGAAGGAGGAAAAAAAGGGAGACAAATTGTGAAATTCGCCTCTGTACAACGGTACAGTTTGTGGTATAATGGTTTCACAATAAAAAGCGTTGTTGCTTTAAAGGAGGAAAGAACATGGAACGAAAAGGCAATCTGCTCTCCGTACGTACTGATGTCCGGGTTTTGGACGCCACCATTCGAGACGGCGGGTTGGTCAATGACTTCTTTTTCCCGGATGAATTTATTCGGGATCTCTATCAAACCAACATCAAGGCCGGTGTCGATTATATGGAGTTCGGCTATAAGGCGGACAAGTCCATGTTCGATCCGGACGCCTTTGGCAAGTGGAAGTTCTGTGACGACGAGGACATTCGCGCTGTGGTGGGCGAGAACGACACTCAGCTGAAGATTGCCGTCATGGCAGACGTGGGACGCTGCGACTATGTAAATGACATCCACCCCCGGGACGAAAGCCCCATCGACATGATCCGGGTGGCCACCTACATCAACACCATCCCGGAAGCGCTGGCCATGATCGAGGACGCCGCCAAGAAGGGCTATGAGACCACCTGCAACATCATGGCGGTCTCCAACTGCCGGGAGAGCGACATTCAATTTGCCCTGGCCGCCCTGACTGATTCTCCGGTGAACGCGGTCTACCTGGTGGACAGCTACGGCGCCATGTACCCAGAAGAGATCAACCGGATGGCAAAACGCTATCTGGAAGTGCTGGAACCGGCGGGTAAGCGTCTGGGCATCCACGCCCACAACAACCAGCAGTGCGCCTTCGCCAACACCATCGAAGCCCTGTCCATGGGTGCCAGCTACCTGGACGGCACCCTCAGCGGCATGGGACGCGGCGCAGGCAACTGTGCGTTGGAAGCGCTGATTGGGTTCCTGAAGAACCCTCGCTACCAGCTGGACCCCCTGCTCCGGTTCATTCAAAAAGACATCCTGGCCCTGAAAAAAGCCGGCTGCGTCTGGGGTTACGACATCCCCTACCTGCTCACCGGTCTGCTGGATCAGCACCCCAGAACCGCCATTGCGGCCACCAAGGCACACGACACCAACTATTCGGCATTTTATCAGATGCTGTTGGACAAAGATTGACCATACAAAAAATGCGATGCGGGAAACCGCATCGCATTTTTATCACTTGTCTCGGTTTTCCTTGGACGCCCGGATGAACTCCCGGAACAAGGGGTGTGCCTTGTTGGGACGGGATTTCAGCTCCGGATGGAACTGGACGCCCACGAACCAGGGGTGGTTCATATCTTCCACGATCTCCACCAGCTTGTCGTTAGGGGACACGCCCACCAGGGACAGGCCGCTGTTGGTGAGGGCTTCCCGGTAGTCATTGTTGAACTCATAGCGGTGGCGGTGGCGTTCATAGATGACCTCTTCGCCGTAAGCCTCATAGGTCTTGGAGTTCTTGTTCAGAATCTTGCAGGGATACGCGCCCAGACGCATGGTCGCGCCCATTTTATCCACATCCCGCTGTTCGGGCATCAGGTCGATGACCGGATAAGGGGTTTCGGGGTCCAACTCACTGGAGTGTGCGCCGATCATGCCGGCCAAGTGCCGGGCGTGTTCCACCACGGACATCTGCATCCCCAGGCAGATACCGAACAGGGGCACCTGCTGCTCTCTGGCCCAACGGATGGAGTAGATCATGCCGTCGATGCCGCGGGCGCCGAAGCCGCCAGGGACGATAACGCCGTTGACGCCGTCCAGCACTTCCGCCACGTTCTCTTCGGTGACGTTCTCCGAGTCCATCCAGCGGATCTTGACTTTCACGTCGTTCTCAATGCCGCCGTGGGTCAGGGCTTCCACCACGGACAGGTAGGAGTCGTGGAGCTCCACATACTTGCCCACCAGAGCGATCTCCACTTCCCCGTCCACGGTGGCCTTGGCACGTTCCACCATCTTGGTCCACTCGGTCAGGTCCGGTTCGGGTACGTTCAGCTTCAGGTGCTTGCAGACCACGTTGCCCAAGCCTTCCTTCTCCAGCATCAGGGGCACTTCATAGAGGATGGGGGCGGTCAGGTTGGGGATGGCGTTCTCCACGGGGATGTTGCAGAACATACTGATCTTGTTCAGGATGTCCTCGGTCACCGGCTGGTCTGCCCGGCACATGATGACATCAGGCTGGATGCCGATGGTCAGCAGTTCCTTGCAGGAGTGCTGGGTGGGCTTGCTCTTCTGCTCGCCGGAGCCAGGGATGGTGACAATGAGGGACACGTGGATGTACATGACATCCTCGGGAGGCAGCTCCCGTCCCACCTGACGGATGGCTTCCAGGAAAGGCAGAGATTCGATGTCGCCTACGGTGCCGCCGATCTCGGTGATGATGACGTCCTTCGGCTCGCCCTTTTCCATACGGTAGATGCGGGACTTGATCTCATCGGTGATGTGAGGGATGACCTGGACGGTACGTCCCAAAAACTCCCCATCCCGTTCCTTATCCAGGACAGCGGTGTAGACTTTGCCGGAGGTGACGGAGGAGTTGACGGTCAGGTTTTCATCGACGAAGCGTTCATAGTGCCCCAGATCTAGGTCGGTCTCCGCACCATCGTCGGTCACGAATACTTCGCCATGCTGGATGGGGTTCATGGTGCCCGGGTCCACGTTCAGATAGGGATCCAGCTTCTGCAGGGCAACCCGCAGACCCCGCTGTTTCAGCAGGCGGCCTAGGGATGCAGCGGTGATGCCTTTGCCCAGGCCGGAAACCACGCCTCCGGTGACAAAGATATGTTTGACTGACATAGTGCAAGTCCTCCTCATTTCTCTAAATAGACAACTGCCCGGTCAAAGCACGAACTCGACTGGGCCACAAAATTTCATACGTATTCATTTTACCTTTATCCGTCTCCCGCGTCAAGATAATGCAACAAGATTCAGATTTTTTTTGAAATTTCCCCGGTTTTTCTGCCGGATCATTTACGTTTGGCCGAAAGTATTGTAAAATAAGAGTTCAGACATCACAGGATTTTTCAGAAGGAGGAACGAGACGCTTGGCTTCCCACCGCATCACATTAGACACTGACACCATCTCTATGACTGCCGCCGCTGCGGACAGCCTCATCACCCGCGGCCAGGGGGACCCGGCGCTGCTCTACCTGTACTTACTCCGCCACCAGGGCTACCTGGACCCGGACCAATCCGCCAAGGAGCTGGGCTGGTCCCGTCTCCAACTGGACAGCGCCCTGACCCACCTGCGGGAGCTGGGCTTAGCTGGCGGTGTCCCTCAGCCTCAGTTCAACGAGGCCGTCCCCAAACGGGAGCAGGCACCCACCTACTCCGCCGACGACCTGAACCAGGAGCTGGGCGACCAGACATCCGCCTTCCCCGACCTGCTCAGCGAGGTGGAGGTGGCCATGGGCAAGCGGCTGTCCCCGGCTGACACCAAGATCCTGCTGGAGCTGTACGACCACCTTGCCCTGCCGCCGGAGGTCATCTATCAGCTGGTCATCTGGCAGATCCAAGAGCACCAGGATAAATACGGCCAGGGGCGCAAGCCTCGGATGTCTGTCATCCGCACCGCCGCCTACCGCTGGAAGGAATCCGGCGTGGACACATTGGAAGCGGCAGAGGCATATCTGAAAAAGCTGGAATACTATCGCTCTCAGGAAGGCGCTCTGCTGGCCGCCGTGGGGATCACCGGACGTAAGGCCGCACCAGGTGAGCGGAAATACCTCACCGCTTGGGCAGAGATGGGGTTCCCGGCGGAGACGGTGGCCATGGCCTACGACCGGACGGTGACCAACACGGGCACCATGAAGTGGGCGTACTGCAACGCCATCTTGAAGCGCTGGCACAGCGAAGGTCGGCACACGCCGGAGGAAGTGACCGCCGGAGAACAGCGTCCTCGCCGCAATACGCCCCAAAAGGTCTCCAAGGCGCCTGCGCCTGCCCCTGTGCAGACGGCGGCCGCTCAGGAGGAAAAAGAACGTCAAATTTTGGAAAACGAACGCTGGATGAAGGCGTTTTTGACCAATCAGAAGAAGGAATCCTAAGGAGAGGAGGGCATCCACTTGTCTTACGAACCAGAAGTCCTGCGTCGAGCGACAGAACGGCTGAAACAGCGCCAGCAGCTGCGGCAGGCCACCTTTGAGGCACAGCGGGAGAAGATTTATGCGCAGCTTCCCCGGGTGAAAGAGATCGACAAGCAGCTGCGCCTGGGCGTGGCCAAGGCCGCCACCGCCGCCCTCCGCCATGGAGAGGATCCCACCGCTGCCATCCAAGCCCTGCGAGCGGAGAGCAAATCGTTGCAGCAGGAGCGAAAAGAGCTGCTGGTTCAGGCCGGTTACAGCGAGGAGGATCTGGTCAACCAGCCAGACTGCCCCTACTGCAACGACACCGGCTGGCGTGGGGCGACCATGTGTGTGTGCCTAAAAAAGCTCTGCGCCGAGGAGCAGATTCAGTCTCTGTCCTCCCTGTTGGATTTTCAGGGACAGTCCTTTGACACCTTTTCTCTGGACTACTACTCCCCCAGCCCCGGCCCCAGCGGCGTCTCCCCGCGCTCCCATATGGAGATGGTGCGGGACATCTGCTACAACTACGCCAGCCGCTTCGGCCGCATCGGCATCCGCAACCTGTTCCTCTCCGGCAACCCTGGCTTGGGGAAAACTTTCCTGTCCGCCTGTATCGCTCAGGTGGTTTCGGAAGCCGGTTTTTCCGTAGTCTATGACACGGCCATCCAGATTTTCAGCCGCTTTGAAGAGGAAAAATTTGGACGCAGTGAGACCGGCGCTGTCCAGCGTTACCTGACCTGCGACCTGCTCATCTTGGACGACCTGGGCAGTGAACTGACCACACCGTTCTTGCAGAGCGCCCTGTATCAGATCGTCAACACTCGCCTCATCTCCAACAAACACACCGTCATCTCCTCCAACCTGAGCCAACGAGAGATTGCCCTCCGCTATTCCGCCCAGGTGGCCAGCCGCATCGCTGGGGAGTATCGGCTGTTGGAGTTCTGGGGGCAGGACATTCGGCAATTAAAAAGCCAGCTTTATTGACAGCTTTGTGACTTACCAAGGCGATTTCCTAACCGGAAATCGCCTATTTTCTACCTTCCAACAAAATTCGACGCGTTTTTTTCCACACCTGTGCTATCCTTTGTGCAAAAGGAGGTTTTAACTATGGCATTCACTCGCAGCCGTGGTCTTTTTGAAAGCACGCGCGTCCTCTTCCTCCCCATTCATGACATCGCACCCAATCCGGGGCAGCCTCGCACCCGGTTCTCCCATGAGAGTTTAGAAGAACTGGCCGATTCCATCCGCGCTCATGGTATTTTACAGCCCCTTTCTGTCCGCCGTCTCTCCACCAGTCAATATGAATTGATCTCTGGAGAGCGGCGGCTGCGAGCGGCCGAGATGGCCGGCTTGAGCCACGTCCCCTGTATCTTGGTCAAGGCCGGCGACCTGGAATCTTCTCTGTTGGCATTGGTGGAAAATCTCCAGCGGCGGGATTTGGATTTCGTGGAGGAGGCCACCGCCCTGCAAAAACTCATCTTTACTTATCACCTGTCCCAAGAAGAAGCCGCCCGCCGGGTGGGCAAGAGCCAAAGCGCTGTGGCCAACAAGCTGCGTCTATTGAAGCTGGATAAGGCGCTGCTGGATGAGATGCTGGCACATCAGCTGTCCGAGCGTCACGCCCGTGCCCTGCTCCGTCTGCCGGTGGAGCTGCGGGAGGCGGCGTTACATCACATCATCGAAGAGGGCTTGACGGTGGCAAAAACCGAGGCGTACATCGACACTCTGTTAGACCCCAAGCCCGCCAAACCCAAGCGGAAACCCCTCATCCATATCAAGGACATCCGACTCTTTCTCAACACCATCAACCGCAGCCTGGGCATCATGAACCGTGCTGGGGTGGGCGCCTCCTGCGGCAAAGAAGAGACGGATGATGAGATCGTGCTGACCATTACCATTCCCAAGAGCGACGCATGATTTTCTAATCCTCCTCTCTTTCGCTGTCGTATATCCTCTTGCGGCAGCGATTTTTTCCATGTTTCACGTGAAACACTTTTCCCGGTATCTGCGGTAAAATCTAGGCAAAATCATTGAAAAGCGTCTGACACTATATTATAATAGGGTTATATTCTCTTTCAGGCGGTTGATTTTATGGCAAAACACATTGTAATCGCAAACCAAAAAGGCGGTGTCGGCAAGACCACCACCGCTGTCAACCTGACTGCGTCCCTGCACGCGGCCGGGAAATCCGTCCTGCTCTGCGATTTTGACCCGCAGGCCAACGCCACTTCCGGCCTGGGCGTGGACAAAAACGCCGTCTCCCCCAACATCTATGACATCCTCATCGACGGCGCTGACGTAGAACGCGGCGTCGTTCAAACCCCCTGGGGGGATGTTCTCCCCTCCAACAAGGAGTTGGCTGGCGCTGGCGTGGAGATGATCGGCATGGATCGGCGGGAGCATTTGTTACGGGAGGCGCTGGACAAGCTGTCCGACCGGTACGACTACATCTTCATCGACTGCCCCCCTTCCCTGGAGCTGTTGACCTTAAACGGCCTGTGTGCGGCGGACTCGGTGCTGATCCCGGTTCAGTGCGAGTATTACGCCCTGGAGGGACTGAGCGACCTGCTGTCCACCGTCCGCATCGTGAAGAAGAAGCTCAACCCCGGCATCGCCATCGAAGGGGTGCTGCTGACCATGTACGACGGCCGCACCAACCTGTCCATCCAGGTGGCGGAAGAGGTGAAGCGACACTTCCCCGGTCAGGTCTACGCCACGGTCATCCCCCGGAACGTCCGGCTCAGCGAGGCCCCCAGCCATGGGAAACCGGCGCTGGCCTATGACAAATTCTCCCGTGGTGCGGAAGCCTATCAGAAGCTGGCGGAAGAGATATTGGAACAGAACTCTTGATTGTTTCACGTGAAACACTGTGACAAAGCGAGGTACACATGGCAAAAGGAACCCGTGACTCCGGCCTGGGCCGTGGGCTGAGCGCCCTGTTGGGCGAGGCGGCACTGGAACCGGAACAGCAGGGAGTGACCAGACTCCCCATCGAAAAAGTACAACCCAACGCCGCCCAGCCCCGGAAGCTCTTCACCCCGGAATCCATCTCTGACCTGGCAGACTCCATCCGCATCCACGGCATCCTACAGCCCATCTCCGTCCGCCTGCTGGCCTCTGGCTACTATCAGATCATCTCCGGCGAACGCCGTTGGCGTGCCGCCCGTGAGGCAGGGGTTTCCGAAGTACCGGTGCTCATTGTGGAGGCGGACGACAAGAAGGCCATGGAGCTGGGGCTGATTGAGAACCTCCAGCGGGAAGATCTGAACCCCATGGAAGAGGCGCTGGGCTACCACACCCTAATTTCCGAATACGGCATGACCCAAGAGGCTGTGGCACGACAGGTGGGCAAATCCCGTCCCGCCATTGCCAATGCTCTCCGTCTGTTGAGCCTGCCGGAGGATTTGAAGGCACTGGTAGAGGAAAACAAGCTCACCGCCGGTCACGCCCGTGCCATCCTCTCTCTGAACGACGAGGAAGCCCGGTGGGCGCTGGCACAGCAGATCATGGACAAAGCCTTGTCCGTCCGACAGGCGGAGGACATCGCCAAGCGGCTCAATCAGACCCCGAAAACAACGGAAGCGCCTCAAAAAGACCCCACTCAAGTGGATTATGCCGCCCTGGCCGCCCGGGATCTGGGCAATCATCTGGGACGTAAGGTGAAGATCATCTCCGGCAAGCGCAAGGGACGGTTGGAGCTGGAGTATTACGGCGTAGAAGATTTGAATGACCTATTGGATGCCCTCAAAACCCTGCCCACGCGGGCAGAGGAGGAAAATCCTTAAAAACCAAAGAGAGAAAGAGAGCAATCAATCATGAAAAAACCTTCTTGGATGAGCGAATTTAAGGACTTCATCTCCCGCGGCAACGTTATCGACCTGGCTGTGGGCGTGGTCATCGGCGGCGCCTTTACTGCCATCGTCAATGGCGTCGTAGACTCCATCATCAACCCCATCATCACCCTGATCAGCGGCCAAACGGACTTTGACAAGGTGACGGTGGGCATCTTCCCCATCGGCACCCTCATCAGCGCCATCATCAACTTCCTCCTCATCTCCTTCGTGGTGTTCTGGATGGTGAAGGTCATCAACGGTGCGATGAACAAGGTCCACCACAAAGAGGAGGAACCGGAGGCAGAGCCGGAACCCTCTAAGGAAGAAGTCCTGCTGACCGAAATTCGAGATCTGCTGAAAGCCCAGCAGGACGTAGGAGACGACATCAAATAAATGAAGGCAAAACGCATTTGGGCCATGATGGGGGCGATCTACGTGTTCCTCAGCTTTTTGCTGGTCACCTACTGGATCGCCACCACCACCCTCATCACTGGCATCACCGGTATCGTCCTCTTCCCTGCCGCCGCAGCGCTGTCTGCGCAGTTCTTCAACCGGAGCTGGATCGTCAAGCATGGGCGGGCGGGACATGAGGAGGAACCGGATTTTGCAGAACCGGAAGAACCCCTGTCTGGTTGGGAAAAGTATGTGGCCGGCGGCGTCCTCTTTGGCGCCCTGGCCCTTTTTCTCCTGGTCACCGGCATCCAGCAGGTCATGGCCTTCCTGGGAGGTATCTGAACATGAGAACACGACTGGAACAAGGCTTGACCGCCCTGCATCTCTCCCCTACCCCATCGGCATCCCTGGAACGGTACTGTCATCTGCTGTTGGAGCAGAACCAGGTCATGAACCTGACTGCCATCACCGACCCGGACCAGGTGGTAGACCTGCATATGCTGGACTCCGCCGCCCTGCTGACGGTGGAGGACTTTTCGGGAAAGAAGGTCATCGACGTGGGCACCGGTGCTGGGTTTCCCGGCATGGTGCTGAAGGTTGTGGAACCGACCATCCAGTTGACCCTGCTGGACAGCCTGGCCAAACGGGTGAACTGGCTGGCGGAGCTTTCCGCACAGCTGGGCGCCGACCCTGTGGAATGCATCCACGGCCGGGCGGAGGAACAGGCGCTGCTGGAGGGCTACCGGGACAGCTATGACCTGGCGGTGTCCCGTGCTGTGGCAGACCTGCGGATTCTGGCGGAGCTTTGCCTGCCCTTTGTGAAGGTGGGCGGACGGTTCTTGGCCATGAAGAGCGACAACTGCCAAGAGGAAGTGGAGCACGCTGGACGTGCCATTTCCAAGCTGGGCGGACAGCTCCGACCTATGGCACAGTATCAAGTTCCGGGGACGGAGATCACACGGCGCGTGGTGATTGTGGAAAAAATACGACCCACACCGAAGGGGTATCCCCGTCGCTTTTCCCGTATGAAAAAGACCCCATTATGAGTAGAAAAAGGAAAAGTAACCATAGGTGACTTAATTTAACGGTTGCTTTTTGTTCAGTTTTTATGGTATAATGAATCACTATTAAGGGAGATTACAATGGGTACTGCAATCGTCATCACATCAGGAAAAGGCGGCACCGGCAAGACTGCTATGACCTGCGGCATCGGCTCCGCTCTGGCAAAGTCTGGCAAGCGCGTGCTCTGTCTGGACATGGACGTGGGACTGCGCAACCTGGACTTGGCTCTGGGGATGACCGATTGCGCCTTGATGGATTTCACCGACGTCCTCTTTGGACGCTGCACCTTAGCCCGCGCCGCTGTGGAGCATCCCAAGCTCCCCGGCCTGTTCCTGCTCACCGCGCCGGTGCACTTTGACCGACAGGCCATCACCACCGAAGCCATGCAGGCGCTGATGAAACAGATTTTGAACCAATACGACTTCTGCCTCATCGACTGTCCCGCCGGCATCGGACAGGGCTTCCACCTGGCGGCCAGCTGCGCTGATCGGGCCATCCTCACTGTCACCAACGACACCGCCGCCCTTCGGGACGCCCAACAGGTGGTGCTGCAGCTGCGCCCCTACGGCCTTCCCGCCAAGCTAGTGGTGAACCGGGTCTCTCGGTGGATGGTGCGTAAGATTCAGATGAATGTGGACGATGCCATGGACATGGCGGGTCTGCCTCTGCTGGGTGTGGTGCCGGACGACCGAAAGGTGCCGGTAGCCAACGTCAAGGGCGAGCTGCTGGTGACCCAACAGAACCGAGGCGCTGCCCGCGGGTATGCCAACATCGCCCAGCGTCTGTGCGGCAAACGGGTGCCCATCGGGTGGAAATGAGCAGTTTTCCACAGAGACCGGAGGAAAACACCTCCCCCCTCCCCCACCAAATTGATAATCAACGCAATGTGATAGATAGAGAGGAGTGCGATCGACCATGAATATCGCATTGATGACTGACGACAAAAAACAGGAGCTGATGACGCAGTTCTGTATAGCTTACTGCGGTATTCTGGCCAAGCATACCCTCTGCGCCACCAACACCACCGGGAATATCATCAAAGAGGCCACCGGCCTGGATATCTCCCTCTTCCTGTCCCACGAGCACGGCGGCTGCCAGCAGATCGGCACTCGCATCTCCTACAACGAGATCGACATGGTGCTCTTCTTCACCGACCCGGGCAACCCGGCCTATGAAGACGACCTCCACTACATCTGCCGCCTCTGCGACCAGAACAACGTCCCCATCGCCACCAACCTGGGCACGGCGGAAATGCTCATCCAGGGTCTGGCACGAGGTGACTTGGATTGGAGAAATATCCTCTATCCCAGAAACTCACAGTTCTTGCTGTAATCCTTCCGGAAAGGCTTGACGGAACCGGTCAATCCGGATATAATCGTTCCTGTTGGAACATCACTGCGCAGAAGGCGCATGAGTACCCTGCATACCGTCGGACAGAGAACCGGGTCATTGGCTGAGAGCCTGGGACGAACATGGCGCAGGGGAAGACAGCGCTGGAGCAGGTCCGGAGACGGACGCGGTCCCCTTCCCGCAACAGAAGGAGCAAGAGGGCGTCTGCTGGAGCAGATGCCGAATATGGGTGGCACCACGAAGTGATGATTTTTCGCTCTCGTCCCATAGCGCTGACCGCTTTGGGACGAGCGTTTTTTTGCCCTGTGCCCAAGACAACTTTGCATTTTAACCAACTTCAAAGGAAAGGATTGTTATTCCGATGGCAAAACAGAAACCACGCACCCTCTCCGGCTTCATGGAATTACTGCCGGTGCCCCAGCAGCAGATGGAGCGCATCATGGAGATCCTGCGCAATACCTATTCCCTCTACGGCTTCACCCCCCTGGACACCCCCATCATTGAATCTGCCGAAGTCCTGCTGGCCAAAGGCGGCGGGGAGACGGAGAAGCAGATCTACCGTTTCCAGAAGGGTGACAGCGACCTGGCTCTCCGCTTTGACCTGACCGTTCCCCTGGCCAAGTATGTGGCGCTCCACTATGGCGAATTGCAGTTTCCCTTCCGCCGCTATCAGATTGGCAAGGTCTATCGAGGCGAACGAGCACAGCGGGGCCGGTTCCGGGAGTTCTATCAGGCGGACATCGACATCATCGGTGACGGCAAGCTGGACATCATCAATGAGGCGGAAATCCCCTCCATCATCTACCGTACTTTCTCTCAGCTGGGTCTGAAGCGGTTCCAGATTCGAGTCAACAACCGCAAAATTCTCAACGGCTTCTACTCCATGGTGGGTCTGGCCGACAAGAGCCAGGACGTCATGCGCACTGTGGACAAGCTGGACAAGATTGGCGCGGAAAAGGTCAAGACCCTGCTGATGGAGGACATCGGCGTGGCAGAGGACGTGGCCAACCAGGTGCTGGACTTCATCGCCATCGGCGGCAGCAACCAGGACGTGCTGACCGCTCTGGAAGGCTACAAGGGCAAGGACGAGCTGTTCGACACCGGCCTGGAAGAGCTGTCCACCGTGGTGCGTTACCTGTCCGCTTTCGGCGTGCCGGAAGAAAACTTCGCCGTGGACCTGACCATTGCCCGTGGCCTGGACTACTACACTGGCACCGTCTATGAAACCACCATGCTGGATCACCCGGAGATCGGCTCCGTCTGCTCCGGCGGCCGCTATGACAACCTGGCAGAGTACTATACCGACAAGCAGCTCCCCGGTGTAGGCATCTCCATCGGCCTGACCCGCCTGTTCTACGTGCTGGGCGAACAGGGCATGCTGAATCCCGACCTGCCCACCGCCGCCGCTGATGTGCTGGTCATCCCCATGGGCGAGGAACAGCAGGGCTACGCCATCGCCACCGCCACTGCACTGCGGGAGGCTGGCATCCGCACCCAGCTGTACGCCGAGAAGAAGAAGTTCAAGGCCAGGATCACTTACGCCGCCAAAATGGGCATCCCCTACGCTATGTTCCTGGGCGAGACTGAGGAGCAGGACAAGGTGGTAGCGCTGAAAGACCTGAACAAGGGCGAACAGGTGACGGTTTCCTTTGCGGAAGCAGTGAAGCTCATTCAGGATGGCATCGCTAAGGCCAACCAGGGTACTGTCATCAAAGAGAACTAACTGAAATTTGAAATAGGAGAGAACAACTATGGATACCATGACTGGTTTTAAGCGCACCCACTATTGTGGCACTCTGCGCGCGGAAAACATTGGGGAAACCGTCTCCGTCTGCGGCTGGATCCAGCGGCAGCGTGACCTGGGTGGCCTAATCTTCGCGGATCTGCGGGATCGCACTGGCCTGCTCCAGCTGGCTTTCGGTGACGACACCGACAAGGAGATTTTCGAGAAGGCTTCCAGCCTGCGCAGCGAATATGTGGTCGCCGCCGTAGGCACCGTTCGGGAACGGGAGAGCAAGAGCAAAAAAATCCCCACCGGTGACATCGAAGTGTTCGTCACCGAGCTGCGTATTTTGAGCAAGGCCGAAACGCCTCCCTTTGAGATCGTGGACGGCACCAAGGCCAATGAAATGCTCCGTCTGAAATATCGTTACCTGGATCTGCGCCGTCCGGAGCTGCAGAAGAACCTGATGTTCCGCCACAAGGTGGCCAAGATCACCCGGGACTACTTCGATGAAAACGGCTTCCTGGAGATCGAGACCCCCACCCTCATCAAGTCCACCCCCGAAGGCGCTCGTGACTTCCTGGTGCCCAGCCGCATCCATCCGGGCAAGTTCTACGCTCTGCCCCAGTCCCCTCAGATTTACAAGCAGCTGTGCATGGTGGCTGGTTTTGACCGTTATATGCAGATCGCCCGCTGCTATCGTGATGAGGACCTCCGTGCCGACCGTCAGCCGGAATTTACCCAGATCGACCTGGAAATGTCCTTTGTCACTGTGGAAGACGTCCTGGCCATTGGTGAAGGCTACATCCGCCGGGTGTTCAAGGACGCCATGGGCATCGACATCGGTCCCCTGCCCCGGATGACCTATCAGGAAGCCATGGAGAAGTACGGCAGCGACAAGCCGGACACCCGCTATGGCATGGAGATCTTCAACCTGGCCGACGAAGTGAAGGACTGCGGGTTCGCTGTCTTCACCAACGCCCTCCAGGCTGGCGGCGGCGTCCACGGCATCTGCGCCAAGGGTGCCTTCAAGGCTCTGTCCCGGAAGGAACTGGACAAGCTCATCGACCACGTGAAGGGCATCGGCGGCAAGGGCATTGCCTGGATCCGCATGGGCGAGGACGGCTCCATCGCCTCCTCCTTCAAGAAGTTCATGACCGAGGAAGAAATGGCCGCTATCATCGCCAAGGCAGGCGGGGAACCGGGGGATGTCATCATGATCATCTCCGATGAACGGTACAACAACAGCCTGACCACCCTGGGTCAGCTGCGTATCACCGTGGCAAAGAAGCTGGATCTCATCCCCAAGGGTGTCTATAAGCCTCTGTGGATCGTGGAGTTCCCCTTCTTCGACTGGGACGAAGAGACTCAGACCTGGGTCGCCATGCACCATCCGTTCACCGCTATCGTGGACGAGTGCCTGCCCTACCTGGAGGATGAGAGCCGCAAGGGCGAAGTCCGCGCCCAGTGCTATGACATGGTACTCAACGGCATCGAGCTGGCCTCCGGCTCCATCCGTATCACCGACCCTGAGCTGCAGAACCGGGTCTTTGAGCTGCTGGGTCTCACCGACGAGGAAGCCCACCAGAAGTTCGGCCACCTCATCGACGCCTTCCAGTACGGCGCACCTCCCCACGGTGGTATGGCTCTGGGTCTGGACCGTGTGGTCATGCAGCTGCTGGGCGCTGAGAGCCTCCGTGACGTGCTGGCCTTCCCTAAGGTGCAGAACGCTTCCGAGCCGATGACCAACTGCCCCGACTTCGTGGACGACGCACAGCTGGATGAGCTGTCCATTGCCGTCACCCGGAAGGAGACCGAGGAAGAGGCAGCGGAATAATTGAACCTTTTCCACACTTTTTGAAAACCATGTGCAAGGCGCAGAACGAAAGTTCGTTCTGCGCCTTTTCTATCATACAGCTGTTCCATTGCCATCTTCTTCATATTGTGTTATAGAGTCAGGCCGCTCCTGCGATGGTAGTATACTCCACTCCATCGGAACCCATATAGCCATAGTCAGTGTAGTCACCAACTACATATGTATGGTCGTTCATACAGCGTCCTACCCTTCCGCTACCCTGGTACGCACATACTAGGGTAGCTTTTTTACACCATTTTCCCCACATCTGTGGAAAATCATCTGGAAAAACAGTATAATGAAAGGGGCAAAAGCCGGACATACTACCTCCGATACGAATATCTGACCGATTTTCAACGATTCAGGAGGTTTTACAACTATGTCCGTGCGCATCGCAATCAATGGCTTCGGCCGCATCGGCCGCCTGGCCTTCCGCCAGATGTTTGGCACTGAGCTGTTCGACATCGTGGCCATCAACGACCTGACTTCCCCCAAGATGCTGGCTCACCTGCTCAAATACGACTCCACCCAGGGTACCTATCACCTGGCGGACAAGGTGACCCACAACGACAACGCCATCCTCATCGCAGGACACACCATCCCCATCTACGCCGAATCCGACGCCTGCAAGCTCCCCTGGGGGGAACTGGGGGTGGATGTGGTGCTGGAATGCACCGGCTTCTACACCAGCCGAGAGAAGGCTTCCTCCCACCTGAAGGCCGGGGCGAAAAAGGTGGTCATCTCCGCTCCGGCGGGGGATGACATTCCCACCATCGTCTACAACGTCAACCACAAGATCTTACGCCCCAGCGACCGCATCGTCTCTGCCGCCTCCTGCACCACCAACTGCCTGGCGCCCATGGCGAAGGCCCTCAACGACTGCCACCCCATCATCTCCGGCCTCATGTGTACCATCCACGGCTACACTGGCGACCAGATGACCCTGGACGGCCCCCAGCGCAAGGGCGACCTGCGCCGTTCCCGTGCCGCCGCCGTGAACATCGTCCCCAACTCCACCGGCGCCGCCAAGGCCATTGGCCTGGTCATTCCGGAACTGAAGGGGAAGCTCATCGGCGCTGCCCAGCGGGTGCCCACCCCCCCCGGCTCCCCCACCCTGCTCCATGCGGTCATCGAAGGCCAGACCAGCGTAGACGAGCTGAACACCGCTATCAAATCTCAGACCAACGAATCCTTTGGTTACAACACCGACGAGATCGTATCCTCCGACATTGTGGGGATGCGTTACGGTTCCCTCTTTGACGCCACCCAGACCATGGTCATGAACCTGGAGCATAATATGGCTCATGTCCAAGTGGTCTCCTGGTACGACAACGAAAACAGCTACACCTCCCAGATGGTGCGCACCATCGCTTATCTGGCTCAGCTGTGACCGAACAGCCGCCATGGGAGGGTTGAGAAAGGGGTAATTGCCATGAAAAAGACCAAGATCATCTGCACGATGGGTCCCGCCTGCACCGACCATGACACGCTGACCAAGATGGTGGAAGCGGGGATGAACGTGGCGCGGTTCAACTTCTCCCACGGCAGTCACGAGGAGCATCAGCGAAATATCGAATTAGTGAAACAGGTGCGCGAGGAATTGGATCAGCCCATCGCCCTCATGCTGGACACCAAGGGGCCGGAGTTCCGCATCGGCACCTTTGGGGAAAAGCAGGTGGAGCTGGTGGCCGGTGAGACCTTCACTCTGACCGCCGAACCGGTGGTGGGGGACGTTCATCAGGTGTCCGTCTCCTGCCCCGCCATGTTCCAGCGCCTGGCGGTAGGCGACCCCATCCTCATCAATGACGGCCTGGTGACCATCCAGGTCACGGAGCGGGATGACACCCACGCCGTCTGCAAGGTGGTCATCGGCGGGGTCATCAGCAACAACAAGAGCATGAGCTTTCCCAACAAGATTTTGCACACCGAATACCTCAGCCAGCAGGACAAGGACGACCTGCTGTTCGGCATCCACATGGATGTGGATTACGTGGCGGCGTCCTTTGTCTCCACTGCGCAAGATATGCAGGATTTACGGACATTTCTGGATGAGAACGGCGGGCAGGAGATCGACATCATCGCCAAGATTGAAAACCGCTCCGGTGTGGACAACGCCGACGCCATTTTGGACTACTGCGACGGCATCATGGTGGCACGCGGGGACTTGGGTGTGGAGATTCCTTATGAAGAACTGCCCCCTATCCAAAAGCAGCTCATCCAGCTCTGTCTGAAGCGGGGCAAGTTTGTGGTCACCGCCACGGAAATGCTGGAGTCCATGACCTCCAAGCCCCGTCCCACCCGTGCTGAAATTTCCGACGTGGCCAACGCTGTCTACGACGGTTCCAGTGCCATCATGCTCTCCGGCGAGACCGCTGCGGGACAGTACCCGGTGGAGGCCGTCCAGGCCATGAGCCGCATCGCCATCCGGACAGAAGGGGATATTTCCTACGAAAAACGGTTCCGCAACACCGATTTCCGCCTGTATCACTACAATGACGCCATGAGCCACGGCGCCTGCGCCCTGGCCATCGACACCAAGGTCAGCGCCATCGTGGTCTGCACCTTGAGCGGGGATACGGCGCGGCAGGTGTCCCGATTCCGCTGTCCTAAGCCTATCATCGGCATGACCACAAAACGGAAGGTTTGGAACCAGCTGTCCCTGGCCTGGAATGTGCAGCCAGCCATGAGTGAGCAGTTCCCCACGGTGGACGTCTTACTCTATCATGCCCGGAAGGCGGCAAAGGAATCCAGCCTGGTGAAGGCGGGAGATCGAATCATCATCACTGCCGGCATCACCAACGGCACGTCGGGCAATACTGACCTTATCAAGATGGAAGAAATCTAAGTTTTTTTGACCAGAAACAAAGGACCCCTTCCAGCCCATCGGAAGGGGTCCTTTTGACAGAAGAGAAGGAGCGATACATACCATGAAAATTCCCACCATGAAACCGGACGTCCTGCGGCAGTACCGGGAAAAGCTCACCACGCCGGAGGAAGCCGTCCAGCTGGTGAAGAGCGGCGACCGGATCTATTATGGCGTCAACATCTCCACCCCCTACGGCATCGACAACCTGCTGGCCAAGCGGGAACCGGAGCTGGAGGACGTGACCGTAGGCGGCGCCAGCTGCTTCCTGCCCAACGGTCTGCTGAACCCTGACAGCAAGGCGTTCCACCCCAACACGTTCTTCTTTGGCACTTCCGAACGTGCTGCGCAAAAGGTCAAATACGTGGAACACACCAGCGCCCACCTGAGCGAGACAGATAACTGGGTGTACAACATCCTGCGCCCCAACGTGGCCTTCCTGCCGGTTTCCGCTCCTGATGAAAACGGCGCTATGTCCATGGGTCCTGCCGGTCTGGTGTGCGGACCCTACCTGCTGGACTGCTGCAAGACCATCGTACTGGTGGTAAACAAGAACATCCCCTATATGCACTCCGATTTCATGGCGCACATCTCCGACGCCACCTGCATCGTGGAGATGGACGAGCCTTTGGTCTCCATCCCCAACCTGGAACCTTCTCCGGCGTTGGAGGCCATCTCCACCTTCATCGCTGACCAGACCTGCGATGGTGCCTGCATCCAGATGGGCATCGGCGACCTGTCCACGGCGGTGGGTTTCGGCCTGCGGAACAAGAACGACCTGGGCATTCACAGTGAGATGATGGGCGACTCCATGATGGAGCTGGTGAAGCGGGGCAACGTGACCAACGCCCGAAAAGCCTATCTGCCTGGCGTCTCCAGCGCCGCGTTTTTGATGGGCACCAAGGATCTGTACGAGTGGGCAGACTGGAATGACCAGCTCTATTTCCTCCCCTCGCCCATCTGCAACAACCCCCTGAACATCGCCAAAAATGACAACGTGCTGTCGGTGAATACGGCATTGGAAATCGACTTGGTAGGTCAGGTGGTGGCTGACAACATCGTGGGCACCCAGTACAGCTCCATCGGCGGTCAGCTGGACTTTGTCCAGGGCGCGCAGCTGTCCAAGGGCGGCAAATCCTTCATCGCCCTCACCTCCACCCACACCAAAAACGGCCAGCTTTACAGCAACATCGTCCCTCGTTTCCAGACCGGCACCTTTGTCACCACTCCTCGCTCCTGCGTCCAGTATGTGGTCACGGAGTACGGCTGCGTGAACTTGAAACTGCTGACCATGCGGGAACGGGTGCTGGCGCTCATCAGTCTGGCACACCCCTCTTTTCGGGAACAGCTGCGGGATCAGGCCAAGGAGTTTGGGCTTCTCCCGTAATCGAAAAACTTGATTTTTTCAAACAAAAAGGAACCCTTCTGACTCGTTCGGAAGGGTTCCTTTTTCATTATTTCAGCTTTTGCCACTCCGCCACGGCCAGTTCATCGCAGCGGTTGTTGTAGGGGTTCTCCGCATGGCCTTTCACCCAGTGGAGACGCACGTCATGTTGATCGCATAGATCCAGCAAAACCGCCCACAGGTCGGAATTTAAGGCAGGTTTTTTGTCCGCTTTCTTCCAACCCCGTTTCCGCCAGCCCACAGCCCAGCCTTTCTCCAAAGCATCGATGACATATTTGGAATCGGAGTACAGCTCCACGATGCAAGGCTGATTCAGGGCACGCAGTCCCTCAATGACGCCGGTCAGTTCCATTCGATTGTTAGTGGTGTTCTTTTCTCCGCCAGACAGCTCTTTTTTGTGACTTCCATACAGTAAAATCGCCGCCCAGCCTCCGGGGCCAGGGTTGCCGGAACAGGCGCCATCGGTATACAAGGTTACCGTCTTCATCCTCTCCTCCTTCCACAGTCAGACAGAAAACGGACGGGACTCATCGCCTCGTCCGTTGTTCTGAAATACACGATTTTTTACACAGTTGTGGATTCCTCTGTGCCTTCTTCCGGCGTGACCTCTGCGGTCTCTTCCTCAGAGGAACCTTCTTCCTCCTCGTCGCAGGTGGTAGCCAGAGAGATGACCTTGCCGCCTTCGGCGACGGTCATAATATGCACGCCCTGGGTCACACGGCCGTACAGGTTGATGCCGCTGACCGCGGTACGGATGATGGTGCCGTCATCGGAGATCATCAGCGCGTCATCCTTGTCCTGCACCACAGCGGCACAGGCCACCGGGCCAGTCTTTTCCGTAATGCGGTAATTCTTGCTGCCGAAGCCGCCGCGGGTTTGCGGGCTGTACTCTTCCAGAAGGGTGCGCTTGCCGTAGCCCTGCTCGGTGATGGTCAGCAAGCTGCTGCCCTGGCTGGACACACCGGCAGCCACCAGCCAATCCCCCTCTTTCAGACGGATGCCACGGACGCCCACAGCGTCACGCCCCATGCAGCGCACGTCACTCTCATGGAACCGGATGGCCATGCCCTCGTGAGTGACCAGGAACACGTCCTGATTGCCGTCGGTACGGCAGACGGAAATCAGCTCGTCCCCTTCCTCCAGGTTCAGAGCACGGATACCAGCCTTGCGGGCGGTGTTCACGCTGGACAGGGTGATGCGCTTGACGGTGCCAAACCGGGTGGCGAAGACCAGGAACTCGTCGTCGGTGAACTCCCGGATGGGGATCATGGCCGTAACCTTTTCCCCCTGCTCCACCGGCAGAACGTTGACCAGGTTGGTGCCCTTAGCAGTACGACCCGCTTCGGGAATCTGGTAGCCCTTCTTCCGGTGCACCTTGCCGGTGTTGGTGAAGAACAGGATATAGTCATGGGTAGAGGAGGTGAACAGGGTGGTCACATAGTCCTCTTCCCGAGTGGTCATGGCGTTGACGCCTTTACCGCCACGGCGCTGGCTGCGGTAAGCGGAAGCAGGCGTGCGCTTCAAGTAACCGGCATTGCTCATGGTGAACACGCAAGTTTCTTCCTCAATCAAGTCCTCGATGTCGATCTCATCCTCCACCTGTTCGATGGCGGTTCTGCGGTCATCACCGTACTTCTCCTTGATCTCCAGAAGCTCGTCCTTCAGCACGCCCTTCATCTTCTCTTCGTCGGCCAGGAGACTGGCGTAGTAGGCAATCTTCTCCTCCAGCTCCTTGTACTCTGCCAGCAGCTTATCCCGTTCCAGACCCTGGAGCCGTTTCAGCTGCATATCCAGAATGGCCTGTGCCTGGATATCGTCCAGACCGAACCGGTTCATCAGATTCTCCTTGGCGTTGTCATAGCTGCTGCGGATGATGCGAATCACTTCGTCAATGTTATCCTGAGCAATGAGCAGACCTTCCAGCAGATGGGCACGAGCCTCTGCCTTCTTTTTGTCATAGATGGTGCGGCGGGTCAGCACCTGCATTTGGAAGTCGATGTACTCATCCAAAATCTGACGGAGAGTCAGGATGCGCGGCTGCTTCTGGTTGTGTACCAGCGCCAGCATGACTACGGCGAAGGTGGTCTGGAGCTGGGTCTGGATGAACAGACGGTTCAAGACCACCTGAGGGTTGGCATCCTTTTTCAGCTCGATGACGATGCGCATACCCTCTCGGTCAGACTCGTCCCGCAGGCCGGAAATGCCTTCCAGTCGCTTGGCGTGGACTTGCTCGGCGATATTCTCAATCAAGCGAGCCTTATTGACCTGATAGGGCAGCTCGGTGACGATGATACGGGTACGACCTGCGCCGAACTCCTCCATCTCCGTCTTTGCCCGAACGGTGATCTTCCCTCGGCCGGTGCCATAGGCGGCACGGATGCCGCTGCGGCCCATGATGATGCCGCTGGTGGGGAAGTCGGGGCCTTGGATGTGTTCCATCAGGTCATCCAGACCCGCTTCCGGATTTTCCATCACGCAGATGGTGCCGTCAATGACTTCCCGCAAATTGTGGGGCGGGATGTTGGTGGTCATGCCGACAGCGATACCGGCGGAGCCGTTGACAAGCAGGTTAGGAAAACGGGAGGGCAGGACACGGGGTTCCTGGCGGCTCTCATCAAAGTTGGGGTCCCAATCCACCGTGTCCTTTTCAATATCTCGCAGCATCTCGCTGGAGATTTTGGACAGACGCGCTTCGGTATAACGATAAGCTGCGGGAGGGTCGCCGTCCACGCTGCCGAAGTTGCCGTGGCCGTCCACCAGGGGGTACCGCATGGAGAAGGTCTGCGCCAGACGCACCAAGGCATCGTAAACAGAGCCGTCGCCATGGGGATGATACCGACCCAACACGTCGCCCACGCAGGTAGCGGACTTCTTGAAGGGGCGGTCAGAGGTCAGATTGTCCTCGTACATAGCATACAGAATACGGCGGTGCACCGGTTTCAGACCGTCCCGCACATCGGGCAGAGCACGGCCGACGATGACGGACATGGCATAGTCCATGTACGCTGTCTGCATCTCGTGCTCTAGGTCGATCTCAACGATCTTCTGTTCCGGATAGGCAATATCCTGTGGTTCATAATCTTTTTTCTTACTCAAAACGATTTACCTCACAACGACATCAATAGTCCAGGTTGATGACCTTCTTGGCGTTTGCCTCAATGTACTGGCGGCGGGGCTCCACCTTTTCCCCCATGAGCAGGGTAAAGGTCTGGTCTGCCGCCACGGCGTCACTGAGGGTGATCCGCTTCAAGGTACGGGTGGTGGGATTCATCGTGGTCTCCCACAGCTCGTGGGGATCCATCTCACCCAAACCCTTAAACCGGGAGATGTTGATCTTAGCATTGGGATTATCCCCTCGCAGCTCCGCCGAGATGGCGTCCCGCTCCTCATCGGAGAAGGCCACCCGGGTGGTCTTGCCCTTGACCAGCTTATACAGGGGCGGCACAGCGGCATAGACATAGCCCTCTTCGATGAGGGGCCGCATGAACCGGAAGAAGAAGGTCAGCAGCAGCGTCCGGATGTGGCTGCCGTCCACGTCGGCGTCGGCCATGATGATGACCTTGTGATAACGGAGCTTCTCCACGTTGAAGTCTTCTCCCAAGCCAGCGCCCAGAGCGGTGATGACCGGCATGAGCTTGTCATTGCCATAGACCTTATCGGCACGGGATTTTTCCACGTTCAGCATTTTCCCCCACAGGGGCAGGATGGCTTGGAATCGGGAATCTCTCCCCTGGGTGGCAGAGCCGCCTGCGGAGTCGCCCTCCACGATATAGATTTCGGTCAGGGCAGCGTCCCGCTCGTTGCAGTCCCGGAGCTTGCCGGGGAGGGTGGCGCCGTCCAAGGCGTTCTTGCGACGGATATTTTCTCTTGCCCGCCGGGCTGCCTCTCTGGCACGGGCGGCGGTCATAGCCTTTTCCAAGATGGCACGGCCGACAGAGGGATTCTCTTCTAAGAAAATCTCCAGTTTTTCAGACACCACGCTGTTGACCAAGGTACGGATCTCACTGTTGCCCAGCTTGGCCTTGGTCTGGCCCTCGAACTGGGCTTCCACCAGCTTGACGGAGATGACGCAGGTCAGACCCTCTCGGCAGTCGTCACCGGAGACTTTTTCATCGTCCTTCAAAATCTTCGCCTTCCGGCCATAGGTGTTCAGAGCGTTGGTCAGGGCACGCTTGAACCCTTCCTCGTGCATACCGCCGTCCGGGGTGTGGATGTTGTTGGCGAAGGAGAGGATGACCTCGTTATAGCTGTCGGTGTACTGCATGGCGATCTCCGCCATGGAATCCTCCTGTTCCCCAGCCATGTAGATGACGTCATTGTGGATGGGGGACTTGTGCTGGTTGATGAATTCCACGAAGGAGCGGATACCGCCCTCGTAGTACATTTCATCCTGCTGTTCCTGCCCCTCTCGTTCATCCTTCATGATGATGCGGATGCCGCCGTTCAGGAACGCCTGCTCCCGCATTCGGGTGTGAAGGGTTTCGTAGTTGTAGATCAGGTCATCGAACATCTCCGGGTCGGGCTGGAAGGTGACGATGGTGCCAGTGTGGTCAGTGGTGCCGATGATGGTCATGGGCTGGGTGACCTCGCCCCGGCTGAATTTCATCTCGTAGATGTTGCCGTTCTTATGGACCTGGACCCGCAGCCACTCAGACAGGGCGTTGACCACAGAAGCGCCGACACCATGGAGGCCGCCGGAGACCTTATAACCGCCGCCGCCGAACTTGCCGCCGGCGTGGAGCATGGTGTAGACCACTTCCAGGGCGGGCTTGCCAGTCTGAGCCTGGATGTCCACCGGGATGCCGCGGCCGTTGTCGGTGACGGTGATGGAGTTGCCGTTGTGGATGGTCACGTGGATCTCGGTACAGTAACCGGCCAGCGCCTCGTCAATGGCGTTGTCCACGATCTCATAGACCAGGTGATGCAGGCCGCTGGTGGAGGTGGAGCCGATGTACATACCTGGTCGTTTGCGCACGGCCTCCATGCCTTCCAACACCTGAATTTCCGCGGCGTTGTACTCACCGCTGACCGCGGTGCCGTTTTCCAATAAATCTTCTGCCATAGTTGAAGTTCTCCTCTTTCCAGAACCGGCGGAACTTCCTAGCCGGTTCAACGCATGGGTGATACTTACAAATTCAATCGGTCTGGATCCCCGCCTCCCACCGGCGCAGCAGCGTCTGGCTGGAGAGCTGGGCGATATAGACCGTCTGGTTTCCTTTGGTTTTGGGTTCGGCACAGACCACAAAGCTCTTGGGCAGCTCTTCGCTGATGCTGACCACTTCCCCATTCCGCTCCGCCCGGTTGAGATACTGGCGGGTGCGGTAGGACTGGGAGGTGATGTCCAGGTCAAAGATGCCCAAAATCTCCGATTCATGCACGATGGTGTTTTGACCCAAATGCAGGTACATACCTTTCCCTCCCTAAGGCGCCAGTGCGCCGTTTTCGATGTGCAGCACCTTCCCCGCCTCCAGCTGGTGCAGGCGCTGTTCTTCACAGCAGGTGATGAAAACCTGGCCGCCGGTGATGCGGTTGAGGACAAATTCCTGCCGTCTCAGGTCCAATTCGCTCAAAACATCGTCCAACAGCAGCACCGGGTATTCCTCATAGGTCTCATACAAAATCTCCCGCTGGGCCAATTTTAAGGCCAGAGAAGCGGTGCGGGTCTGCCCCTGGCTGGCGTACTGCTTGGCCGGCATCCCGTTGATTTCCACCAGCAGGTCGTCCTTGTGGGGGCCGGAGAGGCAGCTGTGACTGTCCAGCTCCGCCTGCCAATGATTCCTCATATGTGTCCAAAGCTGTGGAAAAAGAACCTCCGGTCTGGCCTTGGGATCTTCCACCGTTTTCACTGTCTGGTAGTCCAACGACAAGGCTTCTCTGCCGTCAGAGCAATCCCTGTGGATAACGGGGGCATACTGGCTGAGCTTTTTGATGAAGTGGGCGCGGTAGTGGATGAGCAGAGCGCCGGTCTGACACATCCTCACGTTATAGTCTTCCAGCAAATCCAACAATTTAGGCTGTTCCGGCCAATCTTTCAAGATCCTGGTTTTCTGATCGTACAGCCGCTTATACTCCGCCAGAGCTTCCGCGTAGCGGGGCCGGAGCTGGCAGATGACGCTGTCCAGAAAATTCCGCCGGGCGGAGGCGCCGGAGCGGATGAGATACAGATCCTCCGGGCAGAACAGGACGGTATTCAAGATACCGGCCAATTCTCCGGCACTCTTCAACCGCACCCCGTTCTTTTTCAGTCCCCGCCGCTGCCCCCGCCGGAGCCGCGCTTCCAGGAAAAAGTCCCGGTTCCGGCTGGTGAGCTGACACAAGATCTCCGCCTCTGGCTGGTCAAAGGCGATCAGCTCTCTATCCCACCTGGCACGATGGCTCCGGCAGGCGGACAGGTAGGCGATGGCCTCGATGAGGTTGGTCTTCCCCTGGGCGTTGTCGCCGTAGATGACATTGATGGTGGGAGAGAAATCCACATCCAATGAGGCATAGTTCCGAAAGTGGTGCAGGGTCAGGTGATGGACGATCATTGGATGCTGACCGTCTCTTCTCCCAAGGTCACGGTGTCACCGGGACGCAGCTTCTTGCCCCGCATGGTACACACTTCCCCGTTGACCAGCACATCGCCCTCCTGGATGAGGGTCTTTGCCTCGCCGCCGCTGTTGACCAGCCCAGCGAATTTCAGCAGGGCGTCCAGCTTGATAAATTCGGTAGAAATAGTGACAGTTTCTTTTTTCATGGGTAAAACCTCGATTTACTGTCCCGCCTTCAGCCGCACCGGGAGGACCATATACAGGAACTGATCCTGATTGTCGCCCTCTTCCGGCTGGATGATACAGGGACTGATGGGGGTGTTGAGACTGATGCGCAGGGTCTCTGCGTTGGCCGCCTTCAAAGCGTCCAGGATATACTTGTTGTTGAAGCCGATTTCCAGCCCGTTGCCATTTCCTACCATGGGGCACTGGTCCTGAGCGGTACCAATAGCGGTGGCGGTGCGGATGTCCAGCACGCCGTCGCCAAAGGTGCAGCGGAGGGGGCTCTTCTGCTGTTCGGTGATGATGAGGGAGCAGCGTTCGATACAGGAGATGAGCTTTTTCCGGTCAACGGAGATGGCGATGGGATTATTGGTAGGGATGGCCTGGTTGTAATTGAGGAAATCCCCTTCCAGGCGGCGGGTGATGAGGGTGATCTTCTCCGATTCCAGTCGGAACATGATGTGTCGGCTGCCCTGGACGATCTCCACCGGCTCGTCAGTATCGCCGCAGATTTTGCTGACCTCGTTGAGGGCAGGAGCGGGGATGACGAACTGGCAGGCGGTCTCCGACACGTTGAGCTGGGTGGTCTCCCGGCGGAGCGCCAGACGGTAACCATCCACGGCCACCACAGTGAGCATTCCCACACCGTCCCGCTCAAACAGCTCGCCGGTGTGGATGGGACGGCTGTCGTTGGTAGAGACAGCGAAGATGGTCTCGGTAATCATAGAATGGAGGATGCGCTGAGGCAGGATCATGCTGTTCTGGTATTCCACAGCAGGCAGCTCCGGGAACTGGCTGGGATCTATGCCCAGAATGTTGAACTCACTCATGCCGCAGGTGATGTTCACCATCAGATCGTTGGTGGACAGGGTCACCACGTCGTCGGGCAGACGTCGGATGATGTCGCCAAAGAGGCGCGCGGAGAGGACGATGCTGCCTGGCTCGGAAATGTCAGCGGAGATGGTTCCGCGGATGCCGGTTTTCAGGTTGTAACCGGTCAGGTTCAGCTCCTGCTCCGCTTCCAACAGCACCCCCTCCAGAGCGGGGATGGTGCTTTTGGGCGCCACCGCTCGGGAGGCGATGGCGATCATAGACTGTAGCAGGGCTTTTTCACAGGAAAATTTCATGAAGAGAGAAGCTCCTTTCTCCGAAGGCGGGAGGGGAAATCCTCTGCGCCGAGGGAAGATGCTGGAACGGTTGGTTGTTTCGCTTTGCGTGGTAAAGAAAGAGACCAAAAAAATAGTAGTATTAGTAGAGGGCCCGGAAAAGTGGAAAACCCACAAAAACCCTTGCAGCTCAACGGTTTCCGCTTCCACAGGGGGTGTGGAGAAAAAAACAGGCTTCCACAGCGTTCGTTTCCACAGGTCCCTTTATGCACACAACACTTTTCCACAGGTGGATAAATCCGGTGGAACCTGTGGAAAAAAAGCGCCCGTCAAAAGCGGTCGTTTACATTGGCTTTGATGTCGCGAATGACTTCTTTCAGCTCCCGGTCTGTGGAGAGCATCTTTTCGATCTTCTCCACCGAGTGCATGACTGTCGTATGGTGCTGACCGAAGAATTTACCCACTTCCGGCAGGGACTGGTTGGTGATGGAACGGATGATGTACATGGAGACCTGCCGGGCCAGGACAATGTTGGCTTTCCGGCTCTCGCCCATGATGGTCTTGGGGTCCAGGTCGTAGAACTTGGCGGTCTCCTCCACGATCACCTCCGGCGAGGGCACGAATTCATCCTTGTTCCGGATCAGCTCCCGAATGGCCCGGGAGGCGTTCTCATCGTTGATCTCGCTGTCCATCAGGTCCCGATAAGCCATGAGCCGCTTGATGGTCCCCTCCAGCTGCCGCACATTGGCGGTGATGTTCTGGGCGATGTACTCGATGATATCCGAGGGCAGGTTCAGCCCCAGCAGGATGGACTTGTTCTTGATGATGGCGCAGCGGGTCTCGTAGTCCGGCGGCTGGATGTCTGCCATCAACCCCCATTCGAATCGGGTGCGCAGACGATCTTCCAGCCGGAGCATATCAGATGGGGGACGATCCGAGGTTAGTACGATCTGCTTGCCCGCCTCGTACAGATTGTTGAAGGTGTTAAAGAACTCCTCCTGGGTCTGTTCCTTGCCGGCGATGAATTGAATGTCGTCCACCAGCAGCAGATCCTTGTCCCGGTATTTCTGCCGGAAGGCATCGGTGCTGCGTAGGCGGATGGCTTCGGACAGCTCGTTGGTGAACTCGTCGCCCTTGATGTAGATGATCTGATAGTCCGAATGATTTTGCCGGATGGTGTGATAGATGGAGTAAAGCAAATGGGTCTTGCCCAGACCGGACTCGCCATATAAGAACAGCGGGTTGTAGCTCTTCCCCGGGTCGTTAGCCACCGCCTGGGCGGCGTTGTAGGCAAACCGGTTGGAGGAACCCACGATGAACCGGTCAAAAGTGTACTCCTCACTGCCCATCAGGATGTTCTGGTTGGGCGCAGGCTGCTCCGCCGCCTCCGAGCGGTAGGCGGCCGTCTCCTCCGGCCCCAAGATCACCGCCTTGATGTCAGCGGCGAACAGGTCGTGGAGGATCTGTTCGATGTCGGATTGAAAGCGGTCTCGAATCATCTTCGCTTTGAAATCCGAGGGACAGGACAAGATCAGCTGGTCCATCTTGAAATCCAGCGCTTCCACCTGGCCGAACCAGGTGGTAAAGGCGATGGCGGTGTATTTCTCTTGCAGGACCGGTGTGATACTCATCCAAATTTCGTTGGCAGAATTCATAAATACAAAACTCCGTTTCAAGGCCGGATCTTTGTGAAAAAATCCGGCAGAAAAAAGAATAAAAACACAGCTTAAAGTATAACACAAATTCCCCTCTCTTACAAGGTACACATTTAAAAAATAGAAATCAGTTGTTCACAAACAGCAAGCGCCGCAGCGAAAAGAGCCTGCCGAGGGCAGGTTTCAGAGTGGTCAGGTGAAGAAGAGACCATGTATGATGTGTTTCAGCCCTTTCTAAGGAAAAAAACCGCAAGAAAGTTGTGTCCCCCACCACCTCCGACCGCAACATATGGTATCCCATCCCAAAACTGCGCTGAGAAAGAAAAATATTGTGAAATTTCTGTTGACAGGGATAAAAAGTATCGTTTATAATGACAAATGCGCTATCAGCTCTCTTTTGGGGGTCTTGCGCCTAAATACGTTCGCTACGGTCGGGTATCTGTTCCCGGCTTGTTGAGCAAGATAACTATACGGAGGTGTAATTCATGGCAACCAAACGTACCTATCAGCCCAAAAAGCTTCATGGTCAGAAAGTACACGGCTTCCGCAAGAGAATGTCCACCAAGAATGGTCGGAAAGTCCTTGCCCGCCGCCGCGCCAAGGGTCGCGCTAGACTGTCTTACTGATTGACAAATGGGAACAGATCGTAAATATTGCATCTGAGGGGTGGATGATGAACAATCTTCCACCCCTGATAAGCATTTACTGGTAAAGTGCGCCCCACGCGCGTTCTTTGCCGTGTTCCAAAAAAGGAAGGATAACATTCGGTAAAGGAGTTTGTTTTGTGAAGTACTCCGTCTCCCTCAAATCAAATCGGGATTTCCGCCGGCTCTACAGCCGAGGGAAACAGGCCGTAGCGCCGACGATGGTGCTCTACACCCGAAAGAACCGGCTGAAGGAAAATCGGCTGGGCATCACCACCGGCAAAAAGCTGGGCAACGCCGTCACCCGGAATCGCATCCGGCGGCGTCTGCGGGAAATCTATCGTCTTCATGAAGAAGAGTTCCTGCCTGGCCGCGACCTGGTGGTGGTGGCACGGGTGCGCAGTGCCTTTGTCAGCTACCAGGCTTTGGAACGGGACTTCCTGAAGCTGGCCGGCAAGCTGGGCTTGCTCCGCCCGAAAAAACAACCCTAAACGAGAAAAACCCTCCCCATTTGGAAGGAGGTAAATTCGCATGAAAAGACTGCTGCTAGGCCTGATCTGGTTCTATCAGAAGGCCATCTCCCCCTGGTTCCCCGCCCGCTGCCGTTTCATCCCCACCTGTTCCGAATACGCAAAGGAGGCGGTGGAGAAATACGGCCCCGCCCGAGGTTCCCTGCTGGCGGCAAAACGCCTGGCCAAGTGTCAGCCCTTTCATCGGCAGAAGTGCATAGAATATGATCCTGTTCCCTGAAGCGGAAGGGTTCCATCCCCCTCTTCCGGAGGGTGCGGTGGAATGAACGCATTCACGACCTACGCCCAAGGAGAGCGAGAAAAACTATGACTGCTATTTTACAAGTATTCGGTACCTTCCTATTGTGGCTGTATAAGATCTGCGGCGGCAGCTATGCCCTGGCGCTGATCGTGTTCACCTTGCTGACCAAGGTCATCCTCTTCCCCCTGTCCTACAAGGGCAAGAAGGGCATGATGCAGATGAACACCATGCAGGCAGAGATGGCACGGCTCCAAAAGCAGTACGGCAACAACAGAGTAAAGTACAACGAGGAAGTGCAGAAGCTGTACGAACGGGAAGGGGTCAACCCCATGAGCGGCTGCCTCTGGTCCTTCCTCCCCCTGCCCATCCTGATGGCGCTGTACTATGTCATCCGTCGTCCCATGCTCTACATGATGCATCTGACCACGGATCAGATCACCGCTGCCATCAAGGCAGTAGAGAAGCTGGGCACCTATACCCTCAGCGGCTCTGAGATCTATCAGGAAATGCAGGTCGCCGGTCTCATGTACGGTCACCAGGACGTGCTCTCCGCCGTCCAGACCGCAGTGGGGGACGGCGCTTCCAAGCTGGAGATCATCAACTTCAACTTCCTGGGCCTGGATCTGTCTCAGATCCCCAAGCTCAAGTTCTGGGAGAATGGCGTGACCTGGGCAAGCATTGGCTTGTTCCTGATCCCCATTATCGTCACCGTCCTGAACGTTGGCTATTCCAGACTGTCCCAGAAGACCAACAACTTTAACAAAAACCAGAAGGGTTCCGGCAACGAGGCGATGGACCGCACCAATAAGATGATGCTCTTCGTCATGCCCCTCATGTACCTGTGGTTCGGCTACATTATGCCCGCCGGCATGTGCGTCTACATGGCATTCAACGCCATCTTCATGGCTGTACAGGAACTCATCTGCGCCCGCCTGCTCCGAGGCAAGTACGCGGAAATGGAAGCGGCTCGCCAGAAGCGGCTGGAGGAAGAAAAGGAAAAAGAACGTCAGCGCAAGGCAGAGATCGCTGCCCGTCGTGCGGCGGAGGAAGAGGAACGGAAAAAGAACCGGGGGAAGAAGAAAGCAGACAAGCCCAAGAAGGCGCCCGCTCCCAAGGAGAGCCGGGTGGGGATGCGTACCTACGCCCGCGGCCGTGCCTATGACCCCAACCGCTACACCGTGACGCCTTATCACGATCCCGATGGGAAAGTGACCGAGGAGCCTGTGGCAGAACCCGTGGCAGAAGAACTGACGGCACCGGTGATCCCGGAACAGGAAGGGACCGCACCCGTGGAGACTACGGAAGCTCCCGTGACCGAAGCAGTACCCGCTGAAGAAGCCGCTCCGGAGACCACAGAAGCACCGGCAAAACCGGAAGCTGCGCCGGAGGCTGCGGAAATGCCCAACGCAGACCAGCTCTTTGAAGCGATCCAGCAGGACGCCAAGGGCGAGGACGAGGAATAACCGTTCACAACAGGGAGTCGATCCCCCAATGAGCGGGACCTGCCTCCCTGCGGATGGATAGAAAGGAATGACAACTTTCTTATGTTGAAGTGGATCGAAACGACGGGGAAGACCGAACGGGACGCCCTGAACAAAGCCCTCAAAGAGCTGGGGCTGGAAGATGACGACGTTTCCATTGAGGTCATCACCCGTGCAAAGACCGGTTTTCTTGGCATCGGCAGTTGTCCGGCCAAGATCCGCGTGACCTATGAAGTACCTGACGAACCGGCTCCCGTAGTGGAAGAGCCTGTGGTGGAACCGGAAGCTCCGGCAGAAGCTGTGGCAGAGCCGGAACCTGTTGAGGAACCCACCCCCGCCTCGGCCGCAGAACCGGAACCGGCAGAAGCCCCTGCGGAAACCCCGGTCATGGAAGCAGAGCCAGAGCGGAAGGAAAAGATCGAGACCTTCCTGACCGGCCTGTTGGAACGGCTGGAAGTCCCGGCAGAGATCAAGCTGCAGGTCAACGAGGCTGGCATCTACCAGGTGGAACTGGTGGGCAAGAACCTGGGCGCCCTCATCGGCCGCCGAGGCGAGACCCTGGACGCTATCCAGCAGCTGACCAACTATGCGGTCAACCGGGGTCAGTCCAAGCGCATCCGCATCCACATTGATGCGGAGAACTACCGGGCCAAGCGGGAGGAATCCCTCCAGCGCCTGGCGCGGAAGACCGCTGGCAAAGCCCTCAAGTACCGCCGGAACATGATGCTGGAACCCATGAACGCCTATGAGCGCCATGTGATCCATGCAGCGCTCCAGAGCTATAACCCTGCCATCTCCACCTACTCCACCGGCACCGAACCCAACCGCCGGATCGTGGTGGTATTTGACAAGAACACGTAATCGCGCAAAGGAATCCAAAAGACCCGCCAGCGGCTCCGGCTGTGCGGGTCTTTTTTCCAATCTACAACCCCGTTAGGAGGAAATCCCCTATGTCCACCCCCCTCTACGACGCCCTGACCCAGTTTGCCGCCCAAAGTCCCCTGCGGATGGCCATGCCCGGCCACAAGGGAAAGCCCATCCCCGGCCTGCCAGCAGAATACGCCCGTCTGGACTTCACCGAGCTGCCCCCCACCGGCAACCTATACGGGGAGGACATGGACTGCATCGCCCAGGCAGAACAGGCGTGGGCAGAGGCGTGGGGAGCGGACAGCTGCCTGTTCCTCACCGGCGGTTCCACCCAGGGCGTCCATACCATGCTCCTACTCAGCGACAGCGATACCGTCTTGACCGACCGGGTCAGCCACCGCAGCATCCATACCGGCCTGGCACTGTTGGGCAAAACCCCCGTTTGGCTCACCCGCCCCTGGCTGTCTGACGTAGGAACCGCTGGCCCTTTGGAACCAGAAGCCGTGGAAGCGGCACTAAAAGCCCACCCGGAGTGCAAGACAGTCTGCGTCACCTCCCCCACCTATTACGGCGTCCTCTCCGACATCTCTGCCTTGGCTGAGGTCTGCCACCGACACGGGGCGAAATTGCTGGTGGACGGCGCCCACGGTGCGCATCTGTTCCTGTTGGGGGAAAACCCCTATCGGGGTGCCGACCTGGTCACCGTCAGCGCCCATAAGACCCTCCCAGCACCCGGCCAGTCCGCCCTGCTCTTCGGCACCGGCATCACCCTAGACCAGCTCCGTCAGGCCAGCCTCATCTTTGCCACCTCTTCCCCATCCTACCCCATGATGGCCGCCTTGGACGCTCTTCGTCCCTGGCTGTTGGCAGAGGGCAAGCGGCGTTATCAGGAGACCGCACAGATGACTGCACAGTTGCGGAAAAAATACCCCGCTTTGACGGAGACAGACGCCAAATTAGACCCGACCCGCTTCACCCTTTGCACAGAAAACGGCTATCAGGTGGAAAAGTTCCTGCAAGAACATAACATCTGGCCGGAGATGGCGGACAGCGAACACGTGGTCTTCATCTTGACCTGCGCCGACGGCGTGGAAGAAGTGGAACGGCTGGAACAAGCCTTGGACGCCCTGGGACTGCACGGAAAAACACGTCCCCATTCCACCGTCTCCGCCCCGCCCCTGCCCCAGTCTGTCCGCACGCCAAGAGAGGCACTTTTCGCCCCAAAAGAGGCGGTAGACATGACCCAAGCCGTCGGCCGCATCGCAGCAGAACAGATCGCCCCCTATCCCCCTGGCGTCCCCATCGCAGCGCCTGGAGAGCGGATAGACGAAAAAATACTAGCTTATTTGGAACAGTTGGGCTATAATAAAATGAAAACAACTGTGCTCCGGTAGGAATATCCCTGCCGCCAGCCATGAGGAGGGAAACGGCATGAATGTGAAAGAATTGCAGGGCAACGCGCCTCTGAAAGAGCAGCTTTCCGCCATGGCGGAACCTCCCCATCAGTGCATCATCTCCGGTCCAGAAGGGTCGGGACGGCACACCCTGGCACAGATTTTGGCCCAAGCGTTGGTCTGCCAGGAGCCCCAGGCGGTGCGCCGTCCCTGTGGTCAGTGTACCAGCTGCCAAAAGGTTGCCCAGGGGATTCACCCAGACGTCATCCCCATCCAGCGGTTCTTGCCGCCGGAGAGCAAGGAGATCAAAGTGGACGCCGCCCGTCAGCTCCGGCAGGACGCCTATGTGCGCCCTAATGAGGGACGGTGCAAGGTGTATATCCTGGATTTGCCTCTCAATGTCAACGCCCAGAACGCCCTGCTGAAATTGCTGGAGGACGGCCCGGCCTATACGGCATTTCTCATTCTGACCGACCAGCCAGCGTCCCTGTTGGAGACCGTCCGTTCCCGCTGCGTCCATTTTCGCCTGACCCCACCTCATGAGGAAGCGCAGGCAGAGACCAGCCTGGGGGAAGCCTGGTTGAACGCCCTCTGTGCCAACAGTGAGCTGGCGCTGGTGGAGTGCGTGGCAAAATTTGTGGCGGAGAAAGTGACCCGTGACCAGCTGGAGGAGAGCTATCAGGTGCTGTCTCAGCGTCTGGTGGAGGAGTTGATTCACCCTAATCCCAAGCTGACCATCCCCAGAGCCAAACTGGTGGCGCTGACCAAGCTGGCGGAGGAGGCACGGAACCAGTGCGCCTTCAACCCGTCCGTCGGGCACAGCGCCGGTTGGTTCGCCGCCCGAAGCTGGCAGATTTTGATGGGCAGCGGAGCGCAGAACCATCACCCATAATCAGGAGGTATGTGATGACCGAAATTATCGGCGTCCGTTTCAAAGACGGAGGCAAATTATATTACTTTAACCCAAACGGCGTTCAGGTGCAAGCTGGGCAGCACGTGATCATAGAGACATCCAAGGGCATCGAGTTTGGCGAGTGCGCCCTGGCCAACACCATGATCGACGAGATGGAGCTGATCGCCGCCCTGCGTCCCATGCTCCGCGTGGCCACGGAGGAGGACTATGCCCAGGTGAAGGCCAACCAAGAGAAGGAGAAAAAAGCCTTCCAGATCTGTCAGGACAAGATTGCCGAGCACAAGCTGGAGATGAAACTGGTGGAAGTGAAGTACAGCTTCGATGGCAGCAAGATTTTGTTCTTCTTCACCGCCGACGGCCGAGTGGATTTCCGCCACCTGGTCAAAGACTTGGCGTCCATCTTCTGCACCCGCATTGAGCTGCGGCAGATCGGTGTCCGAGACGAGGCGAAGATCATGGGCGGCTTGGGCATCTGCGGGCGTCCCTTCTGCTGTTCTCAGTTTTTGAGCGACTTCCAGCCGGTGTCCATCAAGATGGCCAAGACTCAGAACATCTCCCTCAACCCCACCAAAATCTCCGGCGTCTGCGGCCGCCTCATGTGCTGCCTGAAATACGAGCAGGACGCCTATGAGGATCTGCTCAAGGACACGCCTAAGCTGGAATCTCTGGTCAACACTCCGGACGGCGTGGGCGTGGTCAACCAGATCCAGCTGCTGCGAGAGCAGGTGAAGGTGGTGCTGGACAGCGATCCGGATACCCCCAAGGTGTACCGGAAAGAGGACATTGAGATTATCCGCAACGGCAAGGGCAAGCGTCCGCCGGGATATGAGTTCCCCGTTCCCGCACCGGAGAAAAAGGAGCCGTCCCTTGGCTTGCTCCGGGCACAGGAGCAGGCGGCATCTACTGTTAAACCGGAGGTGGAGGAACGTCCCAAGGAAAAGAAGCCGGAAGGCTCCAATTCCACCTCCCACCGCAGTCGCAGAAACCGCGGCGGCGCCAACAGGAACAAGGAACGTCCGGCAGCAGCCCACCCGGAACAGGGTGCCGCAGGAGAGGCTAAGTCCGGCGAAAAGAAGCCTAACAGCCACTCCCGCCGCCGGCACAGCAGCAACACAGGCAGCGCCGGTCAGCAGGCCAAGTCGGAGGGTCAGAAGCAGAATCCCACCGGCAGCAGCACCGGACAGAGTGGGAACAAATCCCGCTCCCATCGCCGTCGTCACCATCGTCCCAAGGGACAAAGCAGCGGCCAGACTGGTGCGCCCAAGACGGAGAAATAATCGGAAAACACAGAGAAAGAATGTGAGTTTGCATGTCTATTGAACGAGTACGAGCCTATTTCCGGGAACGGAACATGGAGGACCGGGTGCAGGAATTTGAGGTGTCCAGCGCAACGGTGGAGTTGGCTGCCCAAGCACTTAACGTGAAGGGCCAGCGTATCGCCAAAACCCTATCCTTCCACGTAGATGATCATGTGGTGCTCATCGTTGCCGCCGGCGACGCCAAGATTGCCAACCCAAAATACAAGGCTCAGTTCCACACCAAGGCAAAAATGCTTTCCCACGAGGAGGCAGAGACCCTCATCGGCCACGCCGTCGGCGGCGTCTGCCCCTTCGCGGTGAACGAGGGCGTGGACGTGTACCTGGACGAGAGCCTGAAACGGTTTGAGACCGTCTTCCCCGCCTGCGGCAGCTCCAACAGCGCCATCGAGCTGACCATCCCGGAGCTGGAAGCAAATTGCGACCACTTCCAGGGCTGGGTGGATGTCTGCAAGATTCCGGAGGAATAAGCAAAACAGCAAAAACCCCGAACCGATCGGTTCGGGGTTTTGTTATCGAAAAAAGTTAATTTTCCTGAGCAAGATTCTGCAAGGTGTCTCCGGCAATACGATATACCGTCCAGTCAGACATAGGCTCTGCACCCAGGGACAGATAGAAGTCGATGCTGGGCTGGTTCCAGTCCAGGCACCACCACTCCAGCCGACCGCACTTGCGCTCCACAGCGATGGCCGCCAGCTTCTGCAAAATCTGCTTCCCGTAGCCCTTACCACGGTGCTCCGGCTGGACAAACAGGTCTTCCAAATAGATACCTGCTCGCCCCAAAAAGGTCGAAAAATTGTGGAAGAACAGCGCAAATCCAACTTCTTTCCCATTTTCCATAGCAAAGAGCACTTCCGCCTTCTTCTGGTCGAAGATCCACTCCTCTAACGTCGCCTCATCCGCGACCACTTCCTCCAGCATCTTCTCGTACTCGGCTAAGTCCTTGATAAATTGCAGGATGAGCGGGACATCCTTCCGCTCAGCGTAGCGGAAAGCAAGTTTGTTTTCCATGATAAAATCCTTCTTTTGATTTGAGAAAATTGAGTAAAAAGACGGTGTTATTCATCCAGCTTGAGAACAGCCAGAAAGGCTTCGGTAGGCACCTGCACGGTACCAAGATTCCGCATCTTCTTTTTGCCAGATTCCCAAAAGTCTGACGACTTTCGGGAGCCCTTTTGATTGGACATGCTCGGCGGAAGTAAATTCCGCCTGCGCCAAGGTTTTGCTTTGCAAAACGCTTGTACGCCGGACTCCCGGCGGGAAGGCAAAAAGAACGTTACTCATCCAGCTTGAGCACAGCCAGGAAGGCTTCGGTAGGCACCTGCACGGTACCAAGATTCCGCATCTTCTTTTTGCCTTCCTTCTGCTTCTCCAGCAGCTTTTTCTTACGAGTGATGTCGCCGCCGTAGCACTTAGCCAAAACGTCCTTGCGCATGGCCTTGACGGTCTCGCGGGCGATGATCTTCCCGCCGATGGCGGCCTGGATGGGCACTTCAAAGAGCTGGCGGGGGATGTTGTCCTTGAGCTTTTCGCAGATCTTTCTGGCACGCTTATAGGCTTTATCCTTATGGACAATAAAAGACAGAGCGTCCACCTGGTCGCCGTTGAGCAGCAGGTCCACCTTCACCAGGTTGCTCTCCTGGTAGTCAGACAGCTCGTAGTCCAAAGAAGCGTAACCCTTGGTGTGTGCTTTCAGGGTATCAAAGAAGTCATAGATGATCTCGTTCAGAGGCATCTTGTAGTGGATCTCCACCAGGTGGGTGTCCAGATACTGCATATCCACGAACTGTCCCCGGCGATCCTGGCAGAGGGGCATGATGTTGCCTACGAACTCGTTGGGCGAGATGATGGACACGTTCACAAAAGGCTCCAACGCCTTGGAAATGCTGCCCGGGTCGGGGTAGTTGTGGGGGTTGTCCACGAAGACAGTGGAACCGTCGGTCTTGATGACCTCATAGATGACGCTGGGCAAGGTGGTGACCAGATCCAGGTCAAATTCTCGCTCCAAACGCTCCTGGATGACCTCCATGTGGAGCATCCCCAAGAAGCCCACGCGGAACCCGAACCCCAGTGCCACAGAGGACTCCGGCTCAAAGCTCAGAGAGGCATCGTTGAGCTGGAGCTTTTCCAGGGCGTCCCGCAGGTCGGGGTATTTGCTGCCGTCCTCGGTGTAGATGCCGCAGTAGACCATGGGCTGGGCAGGACGATAGCCGGGCAGCGGTTCTGCCGCCGGATTCTCTACGCTGGTGACCGTGTCGCCTACGCTGGTGTCCCGGACGTTCTTGATGGAGGCGGTGAAGTAACCCACCTCACCGGCACGCAGCTCGCCGCAGGGGTCCAGACCGATGGGCAGCATATGCCCACATTCCACCACCTTGTAGACTGCGCCGCTGGCCATCATCTTCACGTCCATACCGGTCTTGATACTGCCTTCCATGACTCGCATCAGAACAATGACACCGCGGTAGGAGTCATACTGTGAGTCGAAGATCAACGCCTTCAGAGGAGCGTTCTCGTCCCCGGCGGGAGCGGGCACGTTCTGGATGATGTCCTCCAATACCGCGTGGATGTTGATGCCCGCCTTGGCGGAGATCTCCGGCGCATCCATGGCCGGCAGGCCAATGATATTCTCGATCTCCTCCTTCACCCGCAGGGGATCGGCAGAGGGCAGGTCAATCTTGTTCAAGACCGGCAGCACTTCCAGGTCATGCTCAATGGCCAGATAGGTGTTGGCCAGCGTCTGCGCCTCCACGCCCTGGCTGGCGTCCACCACCAGCACAGCACCTTCACAGGCGGCCAGGCTGCGGCTGACCTCATAGTTGAAGTCCACATGCCCCGGCGTGTCAATCAGGTTCAGAATGTAGGTCTCCCCGTCGTCCGCCTCGTAGCGCAGGGTGATGGCACGAGCCTTGATGGTGATGCCCCGTTCCCGTTCCAGATCCATGGAGTCCAAGATCTGATTCTCCATCTCTCTGGCGGACACCGCCCCACAGGCTTCGATAAGCCGGTCGGACAGGGTGGACTTGCCGTGGTCGATGTGAGCGATAATAGAGAAGTTACGGATGTTTTCCTGGTTCATAGAGTGATCTCCTTTTGAAAAAGAGTAATAGTATCGAAAGAGTGCCCGCCGCAAGTGCGGCGTCACAAGCGTTTTCCGGAGGAAAACCTTGGCGCAGGCGGAATTAAGTTCCGCCGAGCAAGAGAAATCAAAAAGGGCTCCCGGTCGATGGAACATCGACTGGGAAAAAACACTTTGTACAATCCGACTAATCATAATAAATCGGATTTCAGTGGATGAATATTCAATATAGTACCGTAAAATCAGGAAATTGTAAAGAAAAAGCAGGGAGAAACCGGTGGGAAAACGAAAAAATCAACAAATGACAGTATCTTTTTTTGGTATACTTTTTGGTATGAATCCACCCAAATCTACTTGCTTTTAACCAGAAAAGGTGGTAAATTATATCGTAACGAATCAATGGGGCATGTCCTTTCTATGCCCCAGCGGGTACCGGGAATGCTCTTTGTTGGGGAACAGAGATTTTCCCGCTTTATTCTGTCATCTATGTGCTTGATAACAATTAGGAGGAATCAATATGCTTTTTGGTGAAATGATCAATCGTCTGAAGGCGAATCCCAAGAAAATCGTCTTTACCGAAGGTACCGACCCCCGTATCCTGGAAGCCGCTTCCCGTCTGCTGGCTGGTTATTTCCTGCAGCCCGTTCTGGTCGGCAACCCCGATGAAATCCAGAAGGCTTCTGAGGAAGCTGGCTACAACATCCGCGGCGCAACGATCGTTGACCCCGATAACTATCCTGAAATGGACGAAATGGTCGCTGAGCTGTGTGAGCTGCGCAAGAGCAAGAACATGACTCCCGAAGAAGCTCTGAAACTACTCAAGCACGGTAACTACTTCGGCACCATGCTGGTGAAGATGGGCAAGGCTGACGCTCTGCTGGGCGGCGCTACCTATTCCACCGCTGATACCGTCCGTCCCGCCCTTCAGCTCATCAAGACCAAGCCCGGCAACAAGATCGTCTCTTCCTGCTTCATCCTGGTCCGCGGCGCTGCAAGTGGTAAGGAAGAAGTCCTGGCCATGGGCGACTGCGCTATCAACATCAATCCCAACGAAGATGACCTGGTGGAGATCGCTGCTGAAACTGCAAACTGCGCCCGCGTCTTTGGCGTAGACCCCAAGGTAGCATTCCTGAGCTATTCTACCCACGGTTCTGGCTCCGGTGAGGACGTGGACAAGATGCGCAATGCCACTCACAAGTGCAAGGTAGCCCATCCTGATCTGCCCATCGAAGGTGAGATTCAGTTTGATGCCGCTGTGGCTCCTCGTGTGGCAAAGATCAAGTGCCCCGACTCCGAAGTAGCTGGCTACGCCAACACCTTCGTGTTCCCTGACATCAACGCCGGCAACATCGGCTATAAGATCGCACAGCGTCTGGGCAGCTTTAACGCTTACGGCCCCATCCTGCTGGGTCTGAACGCTCCCGTCAACGACCTGTCCCGTGGCTGCAACGCAGAAGAAGTCTACTCCATGGCAATCATCACCGCAGCGCTGGCATAACATTGCAAACCAATCCGCCTGGCAGAACCCTCTGTCAGGCGGTTTTTTACGCCCAAAGACGAAAACTCTTTGCGTGACGGAGCACAAAAAGCGGGAAAATCGCGAAAAAAGAGGTCACTTTTTCCATCTTCACCCCCTTAGTCCGTTTTTCGGGACATTATTTGTGAGAAAATGTAAATAAGGGGGGATCAATCATGTCCAAGAATCAGCACAAAGAGAAGCTCCTGCTTTTGCTCCATATCTTCCAGCGAGAGAGCGATGAGAACCATCCGCTGTCCGTCCCCAAGCTGTTGGATAAACTCCAAGCCAATGGGATCATGGCGGAACGGAAGAGCGTGTATGGGGACGTGGAGACCCTACGGAACCAGGGCTATGACATTGTCCTGCAACGTGGGAGAGGGTATTACCTAGGTGAACGAGACTTCCAGCTGGCGGAGTTGAAATTGCTGGTGGACGCGGTGCAGTCCAGTCGGTTTATCACGGTGAAGAAAAGCCATGAGCTCATCCACAAATTGGAGCAGCAGACCTCTGCCTATGGCGCCCAGACCTTGCAGCGGCAGGTCTTTGTAGCCGGCCGGGTGAAGAGCATGAATGAGAGCGTCTATTACAACATCGACGCCATCCATAACGCCATCAACGAGAAGCGACAAATCATCTTCCGCTACTTCGACTACAATATTCACGGCAGAAAGGTGCTCCGCCATGACGGCGCAGTTTATCAGATGAGCCCGTATGCCCTGCTGTGTAGCGATGAGAACTATTACCTGACCGCATACGACGGAACTGCCCAGGAGATCAAGCATTTCCGGGTGGACAAGATGCTGGACATTCAGGTGACCGAGCTGAGCCGGGACGGGGAGGAGATCTATGAGTCCTTCGACCTGGGACGCTACGCCAGTATCCACTTCGGGATGTTCAAGGGCGAGGAACGGGATGTGCTGCTCCGCTGCAGCAATTGCTTTTCTCACGTCATCATCGACCGGTTCGGGGAAGCGGTGCATATCACGCCGGAGGACGATAGTCACTTCACCGCCCTGGTGCAGGTGGCTGTCAGCCCGCAGTTCTATGGCTGGATCTTCGGCCTGGGCAACGGCGTAACCATCCTGGGGCCAGAGGACGTGGCCAGGGGGATGAAGGAGCAGCTGGAGCAGATCCAGCTGAACTACTTGACCATATAAAATAAGAAAAAGAGGATGCCGAGGCATCCTCTTTCTTTGTTGTGTGATTACTTAGCGGCAGGTTCATCCTTCTCCACGATGCCCTTCAGGCCAGCGGCCAGACCGGCCAGACCCTGAATCTCGCTGGGGATGATGATCTTGGTGGCCTTGCCGTTGGCAGCTGCCTGGAAGGCTTCCAGACTCTTGAGCTTGACCACCTGTTCGTTGGGTGCGGCTTCATTCAGCAGCTTCAAAGCGTCAGCCTGTGCCTGCTGCACCTTCAGGATGGCCTGTGCCTGTGCCTCAGCTTCCAGCAGCTTTGCTTCCTTAGCAGCTTCTGCACGGAGCACCAGGGACTGCTTCTCGCCTTCTGCCACCAGGATCTGGCTCTGCTTCTGACCTTCTGCCTGGAGGATGGCTTCGCGGCGTTCTCGCTCTGCCTTCATCTGCTTCTCCATGGCGTCCTGGATCTCTCTGGGCGGCATGATGTTCTTCAGCTCCACCCGGTTGACCTTGATGCCCCAGGGGTCGGTGGCCTCGTCCAGGATGACCCGCATCTTGGCGTTGATGATGTCACGGCTGGTCAGGGACTGATCCAGCTCCAGGTCGCCGATGAGGTTTCTCAGGGTGGTGGCGGTCAGGTTTTCAATGGCAGCCATGGGGTGTTCCACACCGTAGGCATACAGCTTGGGGTCGGTGATCTGGAAGAACAGGACGGTGTCCACCTGGATGGTCACGTTGTCCTTGGTGATGACCGGCTGAGGGGGGAAGTCTGCAATCTGTTCCTTCAGGGAGACCTTGCGAGCGACTCGTTCGATGAAGGGAATCTTCAGATGGATACCCACCCCCCAGACTGCCTGGAAGGCACCCAGCCGTTCCACAACGTAGGCACGGGACTGCTGTACGATGACGATGTTCTTGGCCAAGACCAGCAACACCAGGATGATCAAAATGATCGGGATGATAAGCTTATACATTAAGTGCTCCTTTCTTATGACTCCGAAACTGAGTCCTTTACTCGGACGATAATTTTTACACCTTCGATGCGCAGGACTTGGACGATGCTGCCGGCGGGGATGGGTTCCTCCACCTCATTCCGAGCTGTCCAGATCTGTCCATCTACCTTCACCTGACCAGTGGCGGCCAGATTGTCGATGTCCTCTGTCACCACAGCGTACTGCCCCAGGAGCAGGTCAAGGTTGGTGGGACGGAGGTGCGGGGTAAACTTCTTCTGGGCCAGCGGCCGCACCAGTGCCAGACACAGGGTGGAGACGAGAAGAAAGACAACCAGCTGGATCCAAAAATTCTGACAAAACAGAGAGATCAGCAGAGCCGTCAGCGCACCGGCGGCGAACCAGATGGACACCAGGTTGATGGTGGCCGCCTCTGCCAGCGCCAGCACCACCAGGATGATGAGCCACATCACAGGCAGGGAAAAAGTCAACAGATGCACAGGGAACAACTCCTTTCGTATCGTCTTATCACTAATCATATCATAGCGAAATGGAAAAGTCTATCCGGGAGTGGTTAAAATGAATTGCGAAAAGATTAAAATTTCGTTATAATGAAGGACGAAATTGTAACCATCCTGTCGCTTTCCGGCAGGATCAACTGCGGAAAGGCGGAAGAACGATGGAAAAATTGAAATTGATGGTCCCCTGCTATCTGGGGGTGGAAAAACTGGTGGCGGACGAGCTGAAAAAGCTCAAGATGGAGCAGGTCCAGGCGGAAAACGGCCGGGTCTGCTGCGTGGGCACCCTGCTGGATGTGGCACGGCTGAACTTGAACCTGCGTTGCGGCGCTCGTGTGCTGGTGGTGCTGGGGGAATTTTCCGCCATCTCCTTTGAAGAGCTGTATCAAGGCACCTACGCCATCCCGTGGCAGGATTGGATTCCCAAGGAGGGGGAGTTTCCGGTGAAGGGCTACTCCATCAACTCCCAGCTCTTTAGTATTCCCGCCTGCCAGTCCATCATCAAAAAGGCGGTCTCTGCCAAGCTGGGGCAGGTCTATGGCGTGGAGTGGCTGCCAGAGACGGGGAGCCGGTATCAGATCCAGTTTTCTATTATGAAGGACACCGTGTCCCTTTGTTTGGACACCAGCGGTTCTGGCCTCTATAAGCGCGGCTACCGTGCCGTGGGTGTGGAAGCCCCCCTGCGGGAGACCCTGGCGGCGGCCATGGTGCTCCTGTCTGGCTACAAAGGTCTGGACCCCTTCTGCGACCCCTTCTGCGGCAGCGGCACCATCTGCATCGAGGCGGCCCTCATCGCCAAAAACCGTGCCCCCGGCCTGAACCGCACCTTTGCCGCCCAGAAGTGGAAGGTTCTGCCCTCGGAGCATTGGATGACAGCGGTGGAAGAAGCCCTGGACAAGGAGTTTGACCGAGCCTATGACATCTGGGGCGGCGACATCGACCCCAGAGCCATTGACATTGCCCGGAGCAATGCCGAAAAGGCAGAGGTGGAAGACACCGTCCGCTTTGAAGTCTATGACGCCCGCCGGTTCTACAGTACCGAGCCTTACGGCCGGGTGGTGACCAATCCCCCCTACGGCGAACGGCTGATGGAGAAGCAGGAGGTGTCCAAGCTGTACGGTGAGTTCGGCCACGCAGTGCGCCTGCTGCCGGAGGGGTGGAAGGTGTCCATCCTGTCCAGCCACACGGAATTTGAAGAGGTCTTTGGCGCGCGGGCGAAGAAAAAGCGGAAGCTGTACAACGGGATGCTCAAGTGCGACCTGTTCATGTATGGGAAGTACGGGAAGAAATAAAAAAGGGGAAAATCAGCAGGATTTCCGTCCATGCAACCGAAAAAAGTGCCTGTTTTGGGAAAGTGCAACCGCTGGTTGACGAGAAATACCGTCCGCTTGGTGGTCGGCAACTGGGCGTTTTGCTATGATAAAAGGGAAGAAAACGCCTCGGCGGCGGAAAGGATGAATCGTTATGATCATGGCGGAAAAAATCACCATGCTGCGCAAGCGCAATGGCTGGTCTCAGGAGGAGCTGGCAGAAAAACTGGGGGTTTCCAGACAGGCAGTCTCCAAGTGGGAGTCCGGAGTTTCCCTGCCCGACTTGGATCGGATGGTGAAGATGAGCCAGCTGTTCTGCGTCAGCACCGACTACTTATTGAAGGACGAGATCGAAGAAGTCACCCTGCCGGAGGGAGACCTGGCACCGGAATCCGGCGGAGATTATGTGGTGACCTTAGAAGAGGCCAACACCTTCCTGGACTTGACCCGGAAGCTCTCCACCCGCATGGCTGTGGCAGTTGCCCTGTGCATCCTCTCCCCTATCTGCCTCATCCAGTTGGCAGGTGTGGCCGAGTACATGGGCAGCATTTCAGAGGGCTTTGCCACTGGCGTCGGCGTGGCTGTCCTGCTGGTCATGGTGGCCATCGGTGTGGCCATCCTTATCTTCGATGGTATGAAGCTCTCCCCCTATCAGCACATGGAAGAGGAGGCACTCTCTCTCCAGTACGGCGTCAGCGGTGTGGTCCAGCGGCGGAAGGAAGCGGATGAACCGGTCTACCGGATGAGCCTGGTGGTGGGCGTGGTGCTCTGCATCCTCAGTGTCGTCCCCCTTCTGCTCTCCGGCGCTATGAACCTGGGCGACTACATCAGCATCTGCTGCGTCAATGTCCTGCTGGCTCTGGTGGCCGCAGCGGTCTTTCTCTTTGTCCGCTTCGGCAGCATCCACAGCAGCTATCAGAAGATCCTCCAGGAGGAGGATTACACCAAGGAGCGGAAGCAGATCAACAAAAAGCTGGCCTGGTTCCCCAGCGTCTACTGGACGTTGACTACAGCCATCTATCTGGCCTACAGCTTCGCCACAGAGCGGTGGGACTTCACTTGGATCGTTTGGCCGGTGGCCGGTGTGCTCTTTGTGGCGGTGTACTGCATCTTGCAGGCTGTGGTACATGGGAAAAATAAGGTATCATAAGAAAAAGGGAACGCTGAAAGGCGTTCCCTTTTCTGCTATCTGGGTGGTAAGTCAGTCCAACTGGAACTGACCGGTGTAGAGCTGGTAGTACCGCCCCTTCAAAGCCATCAGCTCCTCGTGAGAGCCGATCTCGATGATCTGGCCACCTTCCAAAACTGCGATGCACTTGGCGTTGCGGACGGTGGACAGCCGGTGGGCGATGACGAAGACGGTGCGGTTCTCCATCAGCGCGTCCATGCCCTGAGAGATGAGGGCTTCGGTACGGGTGTCGATGGAGGAGGTTGCCTCGTCCAGCACCATGACGGGAGGATCGGCTACTGCCGCTCGGGCAATGGCCAGCAGCTGCCGCTGTCCCTGGGACAGGTTGGCGCCGTCGCCGGTGACCATGGTCTGATAGCCGTCCGGCAGACGCCGGATGAAGCTGTGGGCGTTGGCGGTCTTAGCGGCCTGGATGCACTCCTCGTCGGTGGCGTCCAGTCGGCCGTAGCGGATGTTGTCCATGACGGTGCCGGTGAACAGGTGGGTGTCCTGGAGCACCACGCCCAGACTGTGCCGCAGGGAGTCCTTCTGGATGTCCTTGACGTTGATGCCGTCGTACTCAATGGAGCCGGACTGGATCTCGTAGAACCGGTTGATGAGGTTGGTGATGGTGGTCTTGCCAGCGCCGGTGGATCCGACGAAGGCAATCTTCTGACCGGGCTTTGCGTAGACGCTCACGTCGTGCAGTACCTGTTTGTCAGGCACATAGCCAAAGTCCACGTTTTTCAAACGCACGTCGCCCTTCAGCTCCACATATTTCATGCTGCCATCTTCCTGAGGCACCTTCCAAGCCCAGGCGGTGACGCGGCCGGATTCCCAAGCCTTCAAAGAGCCGTCGGGGTTGTGCTCAGCAGGCACTAGGGTGACCTTGCCTTCGTCCACTTCAGCTGCCTCGTCGATGACCTGGAAGATCCGTTCTGCACCAGCCAGAGCGGAGAGGATGTTGGTCATCTGCATGGAGATCTGGTTCATGGGCTGAGAGACCTGCTTGGAGTAGGTCAGATAAGCCACCAGACCGCCGATGTCGAAGCCGCCCAGAATGGCAAGGGCGCCGCCGAAGGCGGCGGTGAAGGCGTAGCCAATATTGGACAGGTTGCCGGCTACCGGCATGATGCAGGTGCTGAAAAAGCTGGCGTTGCTGGCGGCCACTCGGAAGTTCTCGTTCAGTTCATTGAAGGTCTCCTTGGCCTGATCCTCATGGGTGAAGGCTTTGACTACTTTCAGACCCTCAATGGTCTCCTGAATGTTGCCGTTCAGGGCGCCCAGAGCGGCCTGCTGCTTGGCGAAATAGCTGCGGCTCTTGCCGCCCAACTGCTTGAACACCAGCAACGTGACCACCAGCATGACCAGCGTGACCAGGAAAAGCACGCGGCTCAGGTAGAGCATCATGGCCACAATGCCCACGAAGGTGAACAGGGCGGAGACGCACTGGAGGACGGACTGCTCCATGACCTGGAGGACGTTGTCGGCGTCGTTGGTGAACCGGCTCATCAGGTCGCCGTGGGGGTGCTGGTCAAAGTAGGTCAGAGGCAGGGACTGCATATGGTTGAACAGGTCCCGCCGCAGGGCGTTGGTGCCCCGCTGGGCCACCCGGACCATCATGTTGCCCTGGAGGAAGTAGCAAGCGGCGGAGAAAACGTAGACCGCCAGCAGGGTCAGGACCTTGGGTCCCAGGCTGGGCAGGTCGGTCTGACCGGCTGCCACTGCTGCTGTGATGTCGTTGATGATGGGACGCATGATATAGGTGGCGCCCACGCTGGCCAATGCGGCGGCGATGACGCAGAGAAAGCCTACGATGAGCATGACCGGGTGCTGGCCCATGTAGCCCAGCAGACGTTTTACGGTCTTTTTGGTCTCCTTAGGCTTTTGGAACCCGCCGATGGGGCCACCGCCGTGGCCATTGAGTTTGCGATTCTTTCTGGGAGCATCAGCCATGGTAGACCCCTCCTTTCAGCTGGGAGTGATAGATTTCCTGATAGATCTTGCTCTCTGCCATCAGCTGGTCGTGGGTGCCGATGTCGGCCACTTCGCCGTCATCCAAAATGATGATCTGGTCGGCGTCCCGCACCGAGCTGATGCGCTGGGCGATGAGGAAAACGGTGGTGTGCTTCAGGTTCTCATGGAAGGACTCCCGGATGAGGGCTTCGGTGGCGGAGTCCACAGCGGAGGTGGAGTCGTCCAGGATGAGGATGGAGGGTTTGCGGAGCATAGCCCGGGCGATGCACAGGCGCTGCTTCTGGCCGCCGGAGACGTTGACGCCGCCCTGTTCCAGCCAGGTGTCGAAGCCCTTGGGGAAGGATAGGATGAAGTCGTAAGCCTGGGCGTCCTTGGCCGCCTGGATGACCTCCTCTTCGGTGGCGTCCGGGTTGCCCCACAGCAGATTCTCCCGGATGGTGCCGGAGAACAGGACGTTGTTCTGGAGCACCATGCCGATGCGGTGGCGCAGGTCTTCCAGGGGATAGTCCTTCACGTTGATGCCGTCCACCAGCACTTCCCCTTCCGTGGCATCGTAAAACCGGGGGATGAGATTGACCAGGGTGGACTTGCCCTCGCCGGTGCCGCCGATGACGGCAATCACCTGACCGGGCTTAGCGGTGAAGGAGATGTGGGACAGGACGTTATCGCCGGTGCCAGAGGCGTCATATTTAAAGGAGACATCCCGAAATTCCACCTGACCAGCCTGTTCTGGCAGAGCGGGTGCGGAGCCGTCCTGAATGTCCGGTTCGGTGTCGATGACTTCAAAGATACGCTGAGCGCAGGCCTTGGCACGGGTGTACATCAGCAGGCACATGGCCACCATCATGACGCTCATGAGCACCATGAGGACGTAGTTCAGCAGGGAGGACAGCAGGCCAATCTCCAGGTCGCCGCGCAGGACGGTCTGACCGCCCAGGTAGAGGATGAGGACGGTGGAGATGGAGACGCCCAGCATCATAGCGGGCTGCATGAGGATGATGCGCAGGCTCACGTTCATGCCGGCTTTGGTGAAGTTGTCGTTGGAGGTCTTGAACTTCTCCTTCTCAAACTCCTCTCGGACATAGGATTTGACCACCCGGATGGAGGTCAGATTTTCTTGAACGGTTTCATTGAGCAGATCCAACCGGTGCTGCATGGCCCGGAACAGCCCCATGCAGACCTTCATCAGCAGACCGATGACCAGAGCGATGACCGGCACAGCGATGATGAGGATCATGGCCAGCTGCCAGCGGATATAGATGGCCACCGCCATGGAAGCCACGATCATGACGCCGCTGCGGATGAGCAGGCGGAGCGCCATAGCCACCATGTTCTGCACGTTGGTCACGTCGTTGGTCAGACGGGTGACCAGGGAGGCGGTGGAGAATCGGTCGATGTTGCCGAAGGAGAAGGTGCTGATGTTTTCAAATTGCGCCTTGCGCAGGTTGGCGCCCAGACCCTGGGCGGCGAAAGCGGCGTGCTTAGAGGACATGACGCCGAAATACATGGCGGCGGCAGCCACCACCAGCATCAGTGCCCCCATCTTCAAGATGACCGGCATATCGCCCTTCTGGATGCCGCTGTCAATGATCTCCGCCATCAGCAGAGGCAGGATCAGCTCGCAGATGGTCTCCAGGGCGATGAGCACGGGCGCTAAGATCGCTTGTCTTTTGTATCCCTTAAAATAAGGGAACAATCGTTTCATCATAATAGGTTCTCAGTCCTTTCATGTTAGAGATGGCAGTGGGGATGGTGCGGCGGAAAAGGCGGGCAATCCTCCGGACAGTCTTCCTCGCTGAGCTGGGACAGGTTGCTCAGCATCTGTTCTTGATAACGCATCAGCTGTGCCTGATCCTCTTGGGAAAACCCTTGGAGCATCTGATTGTCCACCGTCTCAAAGACCTTCACACATTCCAGGACGGCCTGACGGCCTTTTTCCGTGATGGACACCCGGTTCCGCCGGGCGTCCTGAGGATCCTGCTCCTTGTGGACGTAGCCGCCTCGCTCCAATGACTTCAACGAGTTGGCCACCGTAGCCGGAGAGACGTGGAGCCACTGTGCCAGCTGCTTTTGGCTGGGCAGGACAGCGCCCTCCTCCAATCCTTTGGACAGGATGAATAACAGCATGGGATTGCCCACATCCTGAAGGTGGTACTGAGCCATCAACGCGGCGACAGCGTTCCGATGGGCACGGTTGAGCCGGTGGAGCATTAAGATGGAGGGGTTCTTTTTGTGTTGATAAAGATACAAAGCCTCACCTCCTTTTAAATCGTTTGCGGGCTAATAATTAGCGTGCTTATCATTGTAGCGAGATATTTTTTGATTGTCAAGGGGAAATCTGTGAAAAAAATTAGAACAAGTGTTTGTGATTTTCCTGACGCTGTGGTATACTGGCACAGCACGACCCAAAGAGCTTGTAAAAAGTGGAATTGCGAAGCGTCCACGGTGAGAAAGAAGAGGATGTCCTTGAAGAACCGGCTGACCCCCAAACAGAACCAGATCTACGACTACATCCTCGCATTCACCCAGGAGCGAGGCTATCCCCCATCCGTCCGAGAGATCGCGGAGGCGGTACACTTGAAATCCCCTTCCACCGTCCACTTTCACCTGAAAGCCATGGAAGCCGCCGGTGTCATCCGCAGGGGCGTGGGAAAGACCCGTTCCATCACGCCGGTGACGCCGGAGCACACACAGACGGCACAAAAAATCCCCATCCTGCGGGAAGTGACCGCAGAGCTGTCCGACTTCACCGGGGAGACCCTGCTCTTTGACACCGGAGGCGCAACCCAGTTCCACTTTGCCGTCCGGATGGAGCGGGACACCCTGCGTTCCGTCGGCATCCTGCCCGGTGACCTGGTGGTGGTGCGGCAGCAGGAGCCGCAGAAGCCGGGCGAGCTGATGCTCTTCTTGCTAGAGGGACAGACCGTCTGCGGCAGCGCCAGCTGGGAGGGCGACCACCTGTGGCTGACCACCCAGGACAAGGCAGCTGTGGACGGGACAGAGGTGGTGCTGTTGGGAAAGGTGATCGCAGTGGTACGCCACTATGACTGAGAGGAGGAATCTTTCGATGAAATTGTTTTTGACCCGACATGGCCAGACCGATTGGAATACCAAGCGCTGCGTCTGCGGCCGAACGGAAGCACAGCTGACCGACCTAGGCAGAGCACAGGCCGCTCAGGTGGGTGAAGAGGCGGCACGCGCCGGGGTGAACGTGATCCTGGCCTCCCCCATGGACCGCGCCCAGGAGACGGCGGCCATCATCGCCCAAAAGGTGGGTGTGCCGGTGCTGACGGAACCCCTCCTCATCGAACAGGACTTTGGCACCTTTGAAGGCCGGAGCGTGGATGACCCGGAGTATCGGGAGAAGCGCAAAAGCCTGCTGTGGCACTACCCCCAGGGCGAGTCCACGGCGCAGCTCATTCATCGAGCCTATACGGTCATTGAAAAGGTGCGGGATGCGTACCCGGACAAACGGGTGCTGCTGGTGTCCCACGGCTGCTTCTGCCGGGCGGCGCGTACTTATTTTGTGGACATTCCCTTTGGGGATTTTTACGAGTTTTATATGGAGAACTGCCAGCTGTTGGAGCTCGATTTATAAAGAAAAGCCTGTCTTTTTTCGCTAAAATGCAAGCATTTTAGCGAGGAGTGCAGCCTGGTGCATGCACTCACTACGTTCGCACACTTACCAGTCTGAGAGGAGAAAAAACTGACGCGCATGGCCCAGGCCACCCTCTCTTGCCCTTCGGGCAATTCACCTTGTGTCGCCAGTTTTTTCGGATTTCGATTTATTCTGCCATTGGAAATGGCAGAACTCTGTGAGACTTTTATACAATTATAAGGAAAAGCCTGTCTTTCTGAGGAAAGACAGGCTTTTGTTACGATGATAAGGTTACTCCGTGTGTTTCCCGCTGTACTCGGCGTTGTCGATGAGCAGGATGCTGCGCACCAGGAACCACAGGGCAGTGGCGGCCAGCAACACTTTCTGATACAGCTCCACCGAGTCTGCCAGCGCGATCACAGAGAGCATCACTGTCAGCAGGCTGAACCAGGCGGCCGCTTGGGGACGGGGGAACTGGAAGGCGAAGGAGGCGGTGAAGTACCAGGCCAGGGCGGCGGAGCTGACGGCAAAGACTTGCCAGGCGAAAGACATGACCGACGGGTTGGAGGCGTTGGAGTGATAGGTCAGCACCAGCCAAACGCAGGACATGAAGCCGGGGATGAGGGGCGCCAGAGACCAACTGCCGCTGTCGCCGTTGCGCAGGACCATAAAGAAGACGGCCGCCGTGGCGCAGAGCATCAAAATGCCCAAGAACAACAGGAAGGGCTGGGTCTGGAACAGCACCGCCAGCAGATTGCCTCCCCCATTGTTCAGATAGGTCAGAAACAGCGTGCGGAAGATCATCCCTGCCCCCACCAGAAAAGCGGCGGCAGAGAGGAACTCTAACCCTTGCAGCAGGGTATCCGCGTGATAGGCGGAGTACCAGTCCTGGGCCTCATTGGCCACGAAAAAGCTCAGGAAGAAGAGCAGCAGGGTGCCGATGACCGTCAGGGCGATGAGGGCGTAGGAATAAGGGTGATGGAGGATGGGCATCCCCGTGGAGGGAGACAAGGCCACAGACAGCTGCTGCATCCGCAAAAAGAAGCCGATCACGCCCAACGCCAGGGCGAGCAAAGGGTAGTAGATTCGTTTCATAGAAAACCTCCGCAAACAGGATGAGAAAAAGCCGCACAGTGCGCGACATAATATTCAGACAGTGTGTTTTACTATTGTACTCCAAAACCAACGGGATGTCAGCAGAAATTTCATGATTTTCCAGTGGATTTTTGCACGGGACCCCGGCCTTGCGCATAAACTAGAACCAGAATGAAACGGAAAGGAATGGTTGGAATGTGCGGCATTGGCGGATTTTGCGATTGGAGCCGGGATAACCGGACGTGGCAATGGGAAAAGACCGGGGAACGGATGTGCCGTTCCTTGGAGCGGCGGGGGCCGGATGACGGCGGCCTGTGGCTGGGGCAGGACTGTGTTCTGGCACACCGGCGGCTGGCGGTCATCGACCCGGAGAACGGGCATCAGCCTATGATACGCCGGGACGGGGACGGGCAGGACATCGTGTTGGTCTACAACGGGGAGCTGTACAACACCGACGACCTGCGACAGGAGCTGACCCGAAGGGGACATCAGTTTGTCACTCGGACGGACACCGAGGTGGTGCTGGAAGCCTGGCGGGAGTACGGCGAAGGGATGGGCGACCACTTGGAGGGCATCTACGCCTTCGCCATCTGGGAGGAACGCACCCGCACCCTGTTCTGCTGTCGGGATCGGTTCGGGGTGAAACCCTTCTTCTATACCATGGTGGGCAGCACCTTTGTCTTTGGCTCCGAGCTAAAAACCCTTTTCTGCTACCCTGGTCTGACGCCGGAGGCGGATGAGACCACATGGCAGGAGGTGTTGGGCATCTCCCCTGCCCGCACGCCGGGGGTGGGTGTATTCAAGGGGATCTCCGAGCTGAAACCGGCCCACCAGCTCACCGTCAGTCCAGAGGGGCTCCGCATCCGGCGCTATTGGAACGTGACCAGCTCTCCCCACACCGAGGACTATCCGGAGACGGTGGAGCACCTGCGGCACCTGCTCTCCTCTGCCATCCGGCGTCAGCTGGTCAGTGACGTGCCCCTGTGTACCCTGCTTTCCGGCGGATTGGATTCCTCCATCATCACCGCCGTGGCGGCCAACGCCTATCAGGAGTGGGGACTGCCGCCCTTGGAGACCTATTCCTTTGACTACACCGACAACCAGAAGTATTTCAAAGCGTCCTCCTTCCAGCCCGACGCCGATTGGCCTTGGGTGGAGCGGATGCGGGAGGAATTTGGCACCGACCACCGGATCTTGACCTGCTCTCAAGAGCTGCTGGTGTCCCTGCTGGGGGCGGCAGTGGAGGCCAAAGACCTGCCGGGGATGGCGGATTTGGACTCCTCGCTGCTCTACTTCTGTAGCCAGATTCGGCAACGGCACACGGTCTCCCTGTCCGGCGAGTGCAGCGATGAGATCTTTGGGGGCTACCCGTGGTTCCATCGGGCGGATATGCTGGCGGCGAACACCTTCCCTTGGAGCATGGACATCACCGCCCGCACCGATGTCTTTCGGCCGGAAGTGGTGGAGCGACTTCAGCTAGAGGATTATGTCAAGTGGCGCTACCAAGAGAGCGTGGCGGAAACCCCTCGTCTGGAGGGCGAAACGGAAGCGGAAGCTCGCCGGCGTGAGATTGGCTGGCTGAACCTGAATTGGTTCATGACCAACCTGCTGGATCGGAAGGATCGCATGAGTATGTACTCCGGCTTGGAAGTTCGTGTGCCCTTCTGCGACCATCATCTGGTGGACTATGTGTGGAACATTCCCTGGGAAATGAAAAGTCGGGGCGGCATCCGAAAACAGGTGCTTCGGGACGCCGCCGCAGGCATCCTGCCGGAGGACGTCCGCAACCGTCCCAAATCCCCCTATCCCAAAACCCACAACCCCCTTTTCGAGCGGCTGGCACGGGAGAAACTGCGGTCGATCTTGCGCCGTCCCGATGCGCCCATCCACAGCCTGGTGGACACCCAGACCTTGGAGGACGGCCTGCTCCGAGACGCCGGGGACTACGGCCGCCCCTGGTTCGGCCAGCTCATGGCGGGGCCGCAGATGATCGCTTACCTAATCGAATTGAATATCTGGATGGAACGATTTGGACTGTCTGCTTGAGAGTGACAAAGAGGTGGAGAAAATCCACCTCTCTTTTTGTGCAAAATCTTTAAAGGATTCTTAAAGGAAAAAAATGACGATGTAAAAGAATTGTATGCTATAATAAAAATACCAAAAAAGGATGAAATGGAAGTGACAGCGGCAGAGGTATTCCTGCCCGAAGGTGAAGAAAGGAGCGTAGGACATGAAGCAAGAAAAGAAAGACAGAAAACAGGTGTTGGCCATCGTGCTGCTCATCTCCCTGTTCTTGAATTTCTCGCTGCTGGCCTTTCTTATCGACACAAGGCACACGTGGCAGCAGGAACAGGAACGCCCCACCTTTCAGTATGGCACCTATGTGGATGATTTGTCGGGTTCGCTGACAAGGAAGCTCTTTGCGATTGAGAGCGGGAAGAAACATACCTTTTATTACTACACGGAAGCTCCCCGGAAGGTCATGGCACAGGGAACGTGCCAGTTTTTGACCAGCGGAGAAGGGGTGCTCCATGAGCAGAGCGGCGCTGTCTGCGGTTATGTCATCCCCATGGCGGGCGGTGACGCGGAGCTGGTCTGGATGAAGGGTGAAATAGTTCGGATGCATTACTTTAACGAGTGGGCGATTTTACCATAAAAAACGCAAGATAAACAGTTGGATTTGCGCAATATAACAGTTGACGAGGTGATGAGCAGAGACTACAATATGGGCGTAAAAAGAAAGGAGAAAATAGGAAAGAAAAGAAATTGCGGGTGGGGATGATAAAAAATGTAATTTCTGTGCAAGTACGTAGTTTTAATAGATGCAAACATAAATTTAGAAAAGAGGCTTTAACAATGAAAAAAGGCGTAAGAAGAATGTTAGCATGTATTTTGACGTTTACGATGCTGTTGATGACGAATTGCTTTGCTGTTTCGGTCAATGATTCGAGCTATAATGAGCCTGCAGACAAAAGTGAATCTGTTACGATTTATAATGAAGCGTTGGGCAAAGATGTAACGTATGTAAAGTGGAACGGAAATTGGGCAGCAGTAATCAATACGGAAGAGGATTTGCATAAGTATGTAAATGCAAATCGGGAGGATGTTGCACAGGCAATTGAAGAATCTGTAGATGAAGTTGATGTAAGTGAAAATAATGCTGCGGAGGTTAATAGTACGGCAGCAAAATCATATGATAAATTAGTACGTAGAGTGAAGGGAACGTATAATTTTGATTGTAGAGTTGCCTATACAATTAAGAACAACAAGGTTGTTAAGAGAAAGACATATGGTTGCTTAACCGGTGTTACTTTTGGTGTGAGATATGATGGGAAAACGGCTACCACAACATTGGTTAATAAGGGGAAAAGCATCCACTGCTTTATTTCTGGCACAATCACAAATTACATTATTTTTAAAGATGTTGGTGATATTTATACGTGTTCTGTAACTTCTGGCGGGACGATTAAAGTGCTGTAAAATGGGTAGAAAACTATGAAAGTGAAAACAAAACACATTGTAATTATTTTTATTGTAGTTTTTTTGATATTTGAATATTATAATATGATTCAGAAGCAAAAAAGCTTTCCTGAAAGAGAAGCATTCCAGTTGGATGTGCAATGTGAGGAAGGATTAAAGTCTGGAGATATCGGAGAAATTTTTGTTTCATTAGAAAACTGTGGTGAAGGAGATTACGATTTAAATTATACCGACTTATTTGCTGTATATATGGATGGTAAGCAAATTACATCACAAAATGATGGAACGGATACCTGGAAGTTGCCCAGGGGAGATGAAGTATCAGAGAGTTATGAATTCGTGGCTGGAAAACCTGGGAAACATTCTGTGGAAGTCAAGACTTTATTTCACTTGGAGAATGATGCTGGTGATGTGCAAGAATATCATTATCAAAAAAACTGTATGATAAAAGTGGAAAAATAGTTTTAAATGTGTTTGTTTTGGAAAATATAAGAAACTAAACGAGTTTAATGGGGCGCAGGGGCAATCCTCCTGCGCCCCTTGCAATCATTGGCAAGGGAGGGTATAATGATTTAATATATCAATCTCTGTGCAGGCTCCAGGGATCCCCACGCATCTGGGGCGCCGGCTGCCTGCCCTTTTTCCACTCACCAGAAGGACGGAGGAGAGAGAAACTGTGGCCCGCTTCCATTCGGCGGCGCCAACAAAGGAGGAACTGCGACAATGGCAGAAAAGTTTTATATCACAACCCCCATTTATTACCCCTCGGACAAGCTGCACATCGGTCACACCTACTGCACCGTGGCCACCGACACCATGGCACGCTACAAGAGAATGTGCGGCTATGACGTGCTGTTTTTGACCGGTACCGATGAACACGGCCTGAAGATCGAGCAGAAGGCCAAGGCCGCCGGCATCACCCCCCAGCAATTCGTGGACAACGTGGTCTGCGGCAAGGGCGGCATCAAGGATCTGTGGAAGCTGATGAACATCTCCAACGACCGCTTCATCCGCACCACCGATGATTATCATGTGAAGAGCATCCAGAAAATTTTTGAAAAGATGCACGACAACGGCGACATCTACAAGGGCGCTTACAAGGGCAAATACTGCGTTCCCTGCGAGTCCTTCTGGACTGATTCCCAACTGGTGGACGGCAAGTGTCCCGACTGCGGCCGTGAGGTACAGGACGCCGAGGAGGAAGCCTATTTCTTCCGTCTCTCCAAGTACCAGCAGAAGATCGAAGAATTGCTCAGCAAGCCCGGTTTCCTGGAACCGGAGAGCCGCCGCAATGAGATGATGAACAACTTCGTCAAGCCCGGCCTGGAAGACCTCTGCGTCAGCCGCACCAGCTTCACCTGGGGCATCCCCGTCACCTTCGATCCCGGTCATGTGGTCTACGTCTGGGTGGACGCTCTGAGCAACTATATCACCGCCCTGGGTTACCTGAACGACAAGTATGACGACTACGATAAATATTGGCCCTGCGACGTTCACTTCATCGGCAAGGAGATCGTCCGCTTCCACTCCATCATCTGGCCTGCCATGCTCATGAGCCTGGGCGAACCCCTGCCCAAGAAGGTCTATGGTCACGGCTGGTTGCTGCTGGGCGGCGGCAAGATCTCCAAGAGCAAGGCCAACACCACTGTCAACGTCATCGACCCCATCATCCTGGCCGAACGCTATGGCGTGGACGCCCTCCGCTACTATCTGCTCCGAGAATTCCCCTTCGGCAGCGATGGCAATTTCTCCAACGAGAGCCTCATCAAGCGCATCAACATCGACCTGGCCAACGACCTGGGCAACCTGGTCAGCCGTACCACTGCCATGGCCGTGAAATATTTCGGCGGCACCCTGCCCGCAGAACAGCAGGCGGACGAGGAGAAGGACGCCGAGCTGATCGCACTGGCTTCCGGACTGAAGGCCAAATACTATGAAAAGATGGAAGCCTACACCTTCCAGAGCGCTCTGGTAGATATCTTTGAGGTCATCTCCCGTGCCAACAAGTATATTGACGAGAACGCACCTTGGGTGCTGGCCAAGAACGACGAGGATAAGCCCCGTCTGGCTCGGGTTCTGTACAACCTGTTGGAGGCCGTCCGCATCTGTACCATCATGCTGACCCCCTTTATGCCGGATACCACCGCCAAGATCTTCGAGCAGATCGGCGCAGAAAAGACCGGTTGGGAGGATGCTGGCATCTGGGGGCTGCTCCCTGCTGACGTCACCGTTCATAAGGGCGAGAACCTGTTCCCCAGAATCGACCTGGATAAGGAGCTGGAGACCCTGAAGGAGATCGAACTGGCTCGCCAGGCCGAACAGGCTGGCTCCACCGTGGAATTCAAAGACGAGATCGATTTTGAAACCTTTGAAAAGGTGGACATGACCGTGTGCAAGGTCAAGAGCTGCGAGAACGTGAAAAAGAGCAAGAAGCTCTTGAAGTTCATCCTGGACGATGGCTCTGGCAAGGATCGCCAGATCCTGTCCGGCATCGCTGCCTACTACAAGCCGGAAGACCTGGTGGGCAAGACCGTTGTGGCCGTGACCAACCTGGCGCCTCGGAAGATGATGGGGCAGGAAAGCTGCGGTATGCTGCTCAGCGCTGAGAAGCATGACAAGCTCCAGCTGATCATCCTGGATGATGCCATTGAAGCAGGCGCAAAATTCTGCTGATTTCACAACCTACAGCCCCGTCCCGTGACGGGGCTGTTCGCACAATAGGAGAAGATGATGAAACGAACCTTTTCTTTGCTCTTGACCGCCGCTCTCCTGGTGGTCACCTGCGCCTGCGGCGGCGAAACCTCCACCTCCAGCCAGAGTGCCGCCCCCGCCCAGAGTGCGGCAGCCAGCTCCGCTCCTGCCCAGACGGAACCGGAGAAATTGGACTTGACCTTGGCCTTCACCGGAGACATCAACCTGGACGATGACTGGTATGTGATGCAGTACCTGAAAAACTCCGCTGGCGGCAAGCTGTCTGCCTGCATCGACCCGGTGCTGCTGGAGAAAATGAACCAGGCCGATCTGTGCTGCATCAATAACGAGTTTGCAATCTCCGACCGGGGCGAAAAGCTGGCGGGGAAAGCCTACACCTTCCGGGCGAAGCCGCAGAACATCTCCTACCTGAAAGAGATGGGCGCTGACCTGGTGACCCTGGCCAACAACCACATCTACGACTACGGCAAGGACGCCTTCAACGACACCCTGGACAACCTGAGCAAGGCGGGCATCGACTATGTGGGTGCGGGTCGCAACAAAGCGGAAGCGATCAAACCCCTGGTCTACGACCTGAACGGCCTGAAAGTGGCCTACGTCAACGCCACCCGAGCGGAGCTGACCCTGTACACTCCGGACGCCGGGGAGGATTCTCCGGGCGTTCTGAGCTGCTATGACCCTGCCCAGTTCAAAGAGGTCATCGCCCAGGCCAAGCAGCAGGCGGACTTGGTGGTCTGCTGTGTCCATTGGGGCATCGAGTACAGCTATGAGCTGGAACAGGTGCAGAAGGACACGGCACGGGCCTATATCGACGCCGGCGCCGATGTGATCGTGGGCACCCACTCCCACTGCCTCCAGGGCATCGAGTATTACAAGGGCGCGCCCATCTTCTACAACTTGGGCAACTTCTGGTTCAACGAAAAGGATCTGCTCACCTGTCTGTTGGAGCTGCATGTGACCGGCACCAAAGAGGACTGGAAGCTGGACGCCACCATCGTCCCCGCTCACCAAGCCGGGTGCGTGACCAAGTACCTGACCGATGGCAGCAGCGTCTATAACCTGTTGGAGTCCATCTCCGTCAACGCCGGTATCAAACCGAATGGTACCGTATACGAGAAAAAGTGAAAACGTCCCAAGTGCTCAGGCAGAAAATCCCTGCCTGGGCGCTTATTTTTTGTCCGCCTGGGCATAATAGCCCCAGAAATAGGAGAGGAGCGCGCGCCATGGGAAGCCATCAGGAATATGTCCCTCATCATCCCAAACCGGAGGTGGTCTACGACCTGCCGCTGAATCTGCAAGGGTTGGAGTCCGCTTTCGCCCACTGTGTGGAGTTTACCAGCCGAGAGATCGTCCTGGTGCAGGGCGGCACTTGCACGGTGTGCTGGCTGGAAGGGATGGTCAAGAGCGAGCGGCTCAACGATTACGTCCTGCGGCCGCTCATTACCGGGCCGGTTCCGGCAGAGGTACAAAAGGTGGGTGACCTGCTCCAAGGGGTCATCTGGAACCTGAACGTCCAGACCCAGACCACTGTGGACGAGACGGTGGCGGCCATGGTGGACGGCAGCTGTGCGGTGGTGCTGCCCGACGGCGTGCTGACCTGCTCCGTGCCCACTGAGGAAAAACGCAGCGTGGAAGGGCCGGAGAATGAGACGGAGGCCAAGGGGGCACGGGACTCCTTTGTAGAGAGTGTGCGTACCAGCACCTCCCTGGTGCGCCGTCGGCTCAAGAGCGCCAAGGTCAAGTGCGAGGAGTACCGGGTGGGACGGACGTCTCAGACGGCGGTGGATGTGCTGTGGGTGGAGGACATCACCAACCAGACCCTAGTGGATAAGATCTCCCAGCGCATTGCGGACATGGACATTGACGCCCTGCTGGCGGCGTCAGATATTGAGGAATATTTGGTGGACAGCCGCAGCACGGTGTTTCCGCAGGTGCTGTTTACCGAGCGGCCCGACCGGTTCTGCCGTGGCCTGATGGATGGTCGGGTGGGGGTGCTCATTGATGGCATTCCGCTGGGATGCCTGGTGCCCTGCGACCTGAATCAGTTCTTGCGGACGTCCCAGGATTTGAGCTATCATTGGGCCATCGTCAGTGTCCTGACCCTGCTGCGCTACCTGTCCATCTTCATTACAGTTCTGCTGCCGGGGTTTTATATTGCCGTTACCGCCTTTCATCTACAGATGATTCCCACCCAGCTGGCCCTGTCGATCATCGCCAGCAAGCAGGATGTGCCCTTCTCCACCCAGTTTGAGGTGCTGGCCATGCTGCTGGCCTTTGAACTGCTCCAGGAGGCGGGACTGCGGATGCCCAAGACCATCGGACAGAGCGTCTCCATCATCGGCGCTCTGGTGGTGGGACAGGCAGCGGTGGAGGCGAAGATCGTCTCACCGGCGGTCATCATCGTGGTGGCGGCAGCTGGCATGGCCGGATTCACCATGCCCAGCCAGGACTTTGCCAACGGCCTGCGCATCTGGCGCTTCCTGGTGGCGTTGGGAGCTTGCTTTGCCGGCCTGTTCGGCTTGACCACGGTGGCGGCGGCGCTGATCTTCCAGCTGGCGAAAATGCAAAATTGCGGCGTCAGCTACCTGACCCCCTTTGTGGCCAAGGAGTGGCAGCATAAAGGCGGCGGCTGGGTGGTGCGAGGGCCGATGCCAGACATCAAACTGCGGGAGCTATCCCTGAACCCAGAGGGGAAACGGAGGCAAAAGTGAGAAAAGTTGCGTGGATACTCTGCTGTGTGCTCACAGCAAATCTGCTCTGTGGATGCAGTCCTCGGTTCCTGCCCCAGCCCAAGGACATTTCCAATGTGGAATTGGTGCGGACGCTGGCAGTGGACAGTGCTCCGGAGGAGCGGGTCAAGGTCACCGTTTCCAGCGGGGTCAAGCAGGAGGAATCCGGCAGCGGCGGCAAAGAGCCGCTGATTCTGGAACGGGAGGCGGGTACGGTTTTTGCCGCCTGTCAGATGATTCAAAAGAGCGGCAGTGGGTATGTGAGTTACGGACATGTGACAGAGTGCATCATTGGCAAAGGGGCGGCGGAGGCCGGTATTGACCGGATTTTGGATTATATTCAGCGGGACTATGAGATGCGGCTGGATACCCTGATCTTTTTCACCGAAGAGACCGCAGCGGAGATCGTCACCAAATCCGGCAGCGAGGACATCGCCGCCACCGACCGCCTTCAGGAGATCGGCAAGGAACTTCCGTTGGAGTCCAAAGGGTGGGCGTGTACTGTCCGGGAGTTCTTGACCGACCTGTATGACAACGGCTGGGCCATGATGCCGGTGGTACGGTTGGAAAAGGAGGAGGAACAGCATACGCTGGTATCAGATGGAATGGCGCTGTTTCGAGAGGCAAAGTTGCAGGAAAAGTTCCCACCGGAACTGGGGCGAGGCATCTGCTTGCTGTTGAATCGGGGGGACATGAGCTATCTGGATTTGGCCACCCAGGAGGATGGCGTAGCTGGTGTGAAGCTGACGGGTCAGAACTGTAAGTGGAACGCCTGCTGGGAGGGGGAGGTGCTGACAGACTTGACAGCAGAGATCCAGGTACAGGTGGATCTGTCCGAAGTGAGCGGAGAATTGGACGAATTGGACGAGGATACCATGAGCCGGATAGAGCGGATCCTGGCCAAAACCCTGACAGGAGAAGTGGTGCAGGTGTTGGAACAGGAGCAGAAGCTGGGAGATTTCCTCCACTTAAAACGGACGTTGATGGCGCAATATCCCATGAAGGCTGGCCTGATCCAGCAAAAGTGGGAGCAATGGCAGAAGAGCCTGACCTTCCATGTGACGACCGGCTGTGTGATACGGCAAAGCTACGATGTGAGCCGAGGGGTTGGTCAGGGAGAGTAAAGGGGGCGTGAGATGGAGCAGAAAAAACTGTCTGGGGGGCAATTTGGCATCTTGACCTTCGTCATGATGATGGCGCCTATCGTCCATGCTGTCCCCACCCGTATCATTGATGCCCGCCGAGCGTCCTGGCTCCTGCCTCTTTTTGCAATTTTGCCCCTGGCGGTTTTGATGTTCTTTCTCTTTCGCTGTCTCAGCCGTATGCCGGCAGACAGCGGGTTGGGAGAGGTCTATCACCTGGCCTTCGGCAGCCGCTGGGGCAAGGTCTGTTGTGGCTTGAGCGCTTTGTGGATGGTAATGATCATGGTGGTCGATCTGCGCTTTTATGCCGAGCGCTACGTCTCGGCCGTCTACCCAGAGGCGGGCAAGTTGGTATTCTACTTGGCCATGGCGGTGCTGCAGCTTTGGATCGTGCGGGAGAGCCTGGATTGTCTGCTGCGCGCCGGGAAGGTTTTCTTTTGGGTGGTTATCCTCACGTTGGCGGCGGTACTTCTGCTGGCTGTCGAAAAAATACAGATATATAATCTGTGGCCAGTTACCGATACGAGCTGGAGAGAAGCAGGGCTTGGCTCGCTGCGCCTGAGTACCACGCTGAGCATGGCGGTTCCCGCCGGATTTCTCCTGGGAACCGTAGAGTGGAAGACCAGAAAGAACGGAGCGGTTTGGTGGGTGGCTGCGTTGACCGGTGCTGCGATGATGATTGCAGTTAGTGTGTTGGGAGTATTCGGGCCAGAATTGAGCCAGCGCTTGCAGGTTCCCTTTTTCACATTGGCGAAGGAAGTCTCTGTCACTGGCGCAATGGAACGGTTGGAGTCCATCATCTCCGCCATGTGGATGATGACGGATACCGCACTCATGGGTGTCCTGGCCTTTTCCGCCGAACAAGCCTTGCGCCAGGTGGCGGGGGAGACCAAACGACCGGAATGGGTGCGGCGGATTTTGATTCTGGTCTTGGTCGCCGCGTGCTGTGCATTGCCTAAATCAACCTTTGATATGGATGCTGGATACCAGGCAATCGGGATGCCGCTCAATATTATAATAGGGTATCTCATTCCGGGGGCGGCATTAGTTGTTGCAAAAGTTCGGAAAAGATGGTAGGATAGGAAGGAATCAGAACCAAAGCAAAGATTCACAAAAAAACGCAAAAAAGTTTGCGAAAAACACTTGACATTTTGCGACGGATTTAGTATACTAACAAAGCGCTCGAGAGAGCAAGCCAAAAACTGGATGAGCGATGGGTTCTGAATCGGAAAGTTTTCAGAAAGTTGCTGAAA
>JABLTO010043969.1_pt1 | contig 69934 bp, 56 predicted proteins | sample 7160091 | NCBI WGS metagenome assembly JABLTO01 (sample SAMN14651225, study PRJNA627086) | human gut metagenome | isolation source: feces | host: Homo sapiens
TAATAGTCAACTGTCACCTTGTCTACCAGTGCTGCATTGGCACGTCCGGGAAATTCGTAGATAAATTCGGTGCAAAGATCGTCCTCGGCTTCGGCTTTCTCATCACCGGCGTCGGCGCACTGTTCCTGGTGTTCATCACCTGCCCTCACCCGTCCATGTTTACCGTGCTGACAGGTCTGGGGATCACGGGACTCGGCCTCGGCTTCACCATGGGAACTCCCCTCAACTACATCATGCTAGCTAACACCGACCCGAAGGATTCCAACTCGGCCCTGGCGACTCTCTCCCTTGTCCGCTCTCTGGGAACTGCCGTTGCACCGGCCATCATGGTGGGATTCATCGCCCACGCCGGCATGGCGGTTTCCGACAACATCATGGAAGTCCTGCCCCAGGAAGTCCAGATCGGCAAGCTGCCCTACTACGAAGAGATCCAGGACGAATTTGAGAGACTGAAGTCCGATCCCGACATGGCAGCCAAAATGGACGACATCGGCGACATGGAACTTCCCGATATGGGAACCGTCAACTTTGGAGATATGAAAAACAGCGACAGCAATATCGAAATTTCAGATGATATGCTGGAGCTGCTGCAGAACAGTGATGTGACCACCATCGTGGTCAATATGAAGACCTTCTCTGCAGAAATGTTCGATCAGATTGCGCCGGATCTGCTGCAAAAGATCGACTCCGGCCTCACCCAGGGTATGGACGGCGTTGAAACAGGCCGCAGTGAGATCACAGCAGCCATTGCAAAGATGCAGTCCGGCTACGACGGCATCGGCGACGGCATTTCCGGCATCCGTCAGGGTATCTCCCAGATCAATACAGCACAGACCCAGATGAAAAACACACGAACCAGCCTGGAGAGCTTTGCATCAGATACCCTGCCCGGCGGTATGTCCGCAGCCAGTCTGATCCCGCAGTCCGTCAAAAACGATATGCCCCAGACCACGCTGGACGCTCTCAGCAAGATCACCTCACGCAGCCAGCTGGCATCCCAGATCACAGCCATGGAACAAGCCTACGACGCCATCCCGGATCACGAAACGCCGGAAGCCAGGGGCCTGTCCACCGCCATCGACCAGAGGAAGGCCACCCAGTCCACTCTCAACACTCTGGCGGCAGGCAGGATTCCCCAGAGCATGTCTCTGCTGGACATGATGCCTTCTTCTGCAAAGAGTAATCTGTCCGCCGATACGAAGAAAAAGATCGCACAGATCCACAGTGTATCGGATATCGATAAAAGCATCACTGATATGGATCAGGCGAAAAAAGAAATGAACGCTTCCATAAAGACGATGGAATCCTCCCGCGCTGAAATGAAAACGGCCATGGTAAAAATGAGCGTGACCGCATCGGAACTGGCCGACCTTCACGACAAGCTGGGAGCGCTGCGGGACGCCGTTCCCGGAGCCTTTGAAGAAGGCAAGCAGAACTACCTGATCTCCATCGACGAACGAAAGGATACCATCGAAGCCGTCTTCCAGAACACCCTCAACAAGGGCTTTGAGGACATCTACCTTCTGGTCGCCGTTTCATCGGCCGTGGCCATCCTCCTGCTGCTGGGCTACTCTGGCAGGAAAGAAAAGCAGCGGATGGACAGCCAGAGCTAAAAGCATCCGTCACCTAAATACATCTCAAAAAAGCAGGCAGGCTCTGTCCAAAACGGAAAGAGCCTGTTTTCATCATTTTATCCCCTTAACCTCTCTATTATGCTCATGCGGGAGATCCCTCTGTACAACAGCGCCGGAAGCACTGCGCCCGCCACCAGGAATACCGGCGCCGTTATAAATATCCCCTTCAACGTGAAACGGTAACTGTAAAACCAGAACATGTTTTCCAGCATTCTGCCTGCTATAGGTTCTATGATGATACTGAGCACAATGGACAGCAATATCGCACAGGCAGCGTACAGCAGTCCCTCGTATATCAGCATCGATCGCAGTTGCTTCCCAGTCATCCCTATCGACTGCAACACTGCGAACTCATATCGTCTGCTCATCATACCCGTCATGATGCTGTTGAAAAAGTTGAGTATCCCCACGAGCCCGGTTATCACACAGAGCACTCCGCCCAGCAGCGTGAACATATTCCTGAATCCTTCAAATTCTGCTCTGACAGTAGCTTTGCTCTCATACATCAGCGATGACGCCGGACTGCTGGTCAATTCCTTGAGGAAAGCTTCATCGCCGTCTTCTGCACTGCGATCTGGCGCATCGAACATGTAAAACATCGGGAAGATCTCTGCGTCGCTGTCCGCTCTGAGCCTTTCCGAATTTATCACTGCGTCGATCGATGAAAAATCCGAGTATCGGAAAGACATGCTGTACGGCACGCTCACGACTGCGCAGACGGTGTATCTGACATCGTGACTTCTTGCCACCTTGTATTTGATATATTCGCCCGGCGTGTTCTCGCTCGACTTTTCACCGGTCCGGCTGTCGATAAAGTACCCCTCATCGATGTAAGTCACGGTCACAGTATCGCCCGGTTTCGGAAGGCTGTCCCCATCCATAAGGTTTCCGTTATCGTCTGTTTCAGCCGCCACCGCTATGGCATTCTCTCCGGAATCACTCATCGGTGCGAGTTCTCCGTCGATGACCTGCAGCTTTTGCAAAAGTTCAGCGTCCAGACCTTCTATTTGCAGATCACTGCACGGCATATTCTCCCTGCCCTCCTTCTGCAGCGCCTGCTTTGCATATGAGGTCTGTTCATCGTCATCCAGAGCATCGTCATCCGAAGACCCGGCGCTTTTCGGCAGCCAGATCACAGAATCTGTATCATCCAATGACCAGGCCATGCCACTGACCGAACTTTCAGTCCCAGCTTTTATCTCAGCAATCTCACCCTCGGACAACCCTGATTCGGTGCCGTGTGCCTGAAAATTGAAATAGTCTGTTTTCCCTACAATGAAGTCAGCACAGGTCTGCTTACTGAGGTATTTTTCCATGTCAAAACCGCCTACGAAAGCACACAGCACAGAAAGCAGCACGACCGACAGTGCCATCGACAGTATCACAACCAGCGTTTTCAGCCTGTTGCGACCCAGATTAGCAAGAGCCATCCGTCCAAGACCAGCACTTTTCATAGCACCTGGTTTCCGGATCCGCCGCATTTTACCGATTTTATGCTGACCATGCGAAGCATCGGCATACTTTACAGCTTCTACGGGAGAAACTTTTGAAGCCATCCGAGCCGGTCTGGCGCATGACAGAAATACCGTCACGATGGAAAACAATGCAGATGCTGCGAATATCACAGGTGATATGCTCACCTCCACACACGAAGTTCCCAGAGAGGTAGATTCCATGATCACCGGCATCAGCACGCGCCCTGCCAGATATCCGATCACCAGCCCCGCCGGGCAGCCTTCCGCACAGAGCATCATAGCCTGCTGTCTCACAATTCTTCGAAGCTGCCGCGGGGTCACCCCTACGGTCTTCAGCAGTCCGTAGTATCTTATGTCGCTGCTGACCGATATCCTGAATATATTGTAGATGATCAGATATCCGGTCATTATGATCAGTATCAGCAGCGCCGCAGCAGCTGCGACCATCTCCAGATCTATACCATCCGCTGCCTGCGATGCCGTATACCCCCAGTTCACTCCGTATCTGACATAACCATCTTTATCCAGATCATCAGACTGAAAACCGAGATCATTCTCAACGGTTTTCATGTTTTCTTCTATGCCAATGCTCGTCCTGAACATGACGTTGATATCCTCACGCAAATGGTCTTCACCGCCTCCGAATGCAGCCTGTTCCACCTTCCTTACATAGGCTTCTGACACATTTATGAAATGTACCGGAGAAATATCATCGTAGTCCCACCAGCCAACCAGCCGGAAGGTATCAGTCCGGCTGCCGACGGTACTGTCCACATCCAGCATATCATATGTGAGTTTAATCTTAGCGCCAATCTCGGGATCAACGCCAAGAGCATCCAGTGCAGCAGTATCCATGATGATCTCGTCTTCCGCCTCTGGCATATGTCCTTTGCTGAGGTTGATATAGCTCCATTTCGCATTGTTGTCGTCCATGTAGCTTATCTCCGCAGGAATTTTTGCAAAGCCTCCATCCGTGATGATCCCGGCAGTGATGCGCCGACCGACTGCTTTGACCTTCGAGTTGCTTTCTATCATCGAAGCCTGCTTACTGGTCACATCCTTGAATGTTCCATGCGCGTACCCTCCGATCTGGCGGAACGTATAGGATTCATAACTGGAATTGATCGACATCATGATCGTGAAAAGTGCCGTGAACAGAACGGTCGTCATCGCTATGGCCACTGCAGCTGTGATGTTGCGCCTGCCTGCCGCCTTGAAAGATTTGACACTAAGTCGTCTTACAGCTTTTCTGTTTTTCACTTTCATCGTGTCACGCCTCCTGTCCGCCAGTTCTGATCCTGCCGTCCTCGATCCGGATGATTCGATCAGCAAGCTGAGCGATTTCCTCGTTATGAGTGATCATCACTATGGTCTGAGCATACTGCTGACTCGTTACCTTAAGCAGCCCCAGCACATCCTGTGACGTCCTGCTGTCGAGGTTTCCAGTAGGCTCATCGCACAGCAGGATCGCAGGCTTCGTCGCCAGCGCTCTTGCAATCGCCACCCTCTGCTGCTGTCCTCCGGATAGCTGTCCCGGAAGGTTCTCCAGCTTGCTGCTTATCCCCAGCATTTCCGTTACGCTGCTGATGTATTTACTGTCGATTTTTCTTCCATCCAGCTCCACCGGAAGCACGATGTTCTCATAAACATTGAGCACCGGCACAAGATTGTACGCCTGGAAAACGAAACCGATCTTTCTTCTACGGAAGATCGTCAGCGCCTCGTCTTTCAGCGAGAATATGTCTCTGTCGTCCACGAACACTTTGCCGGATGTCGGCCTGTCGAGACCTCCGAGCATATGAAGCAGCGTGGACTTTCCCGATCCCGAAGATCCCACCACTGCAACGAACTCGCCGGTTTCGACCGACATATTGATGCCATCTAGCGCCCGCACCTCTCCGGCGCCACTGCCGTATATCTTTTTCAGGTTTTCTGTTTCAAGTATTGCCATCGATTTTCTCCTTTCACCGCCCCGAATGTCTGCACCGCACGATACAGACGTCAAAAAAAATCTGTACGAAAGAGCCGTTCTTTTGCTCCCTTCATACAGATGATATCAAAATAATCTTTCCACATTATTTCCAGCAGGAAACAAATCATAACAGTTCTGTAAGATTTCATTCGCTGTTTCCGATGCGCTGCGATGCATCCTGCTCTGCAGATGGCAGGAATACGGAGAATACCGAGCCTTTTCCTTTTGCTGAGTTGACCTTGATATAGCCGCCCTCCGCCAAGATGATTTCCCGGGCAAGATAAAGACCTATTCCCACACCTTCTTGCTCCTGTGTGTCCTTCCCGCGATAAAATCTCGTAAAGACCTGCGACATCTCCTGCTCCTGTATACCGATGCCTGTATCGCTTATCTCTATGCAAACGAACATCTCGTATCTCTTCACACTTACGATCACACTGCCGCTGTTCGTGTATTTGATCCCGTTGTCGATGATGTTTCCCAGCGCTTCTGCCGTCCATTTCCTGTCAAACACTCCCTGGCAGTCTTCTGCAGGCTGTACAGAAAGTTTCAATCCCTTTGCTGCGGCCTTTTCCATATAGGATGCAGCAACTTCTTCTGCAAGCTGACTAATACTCCCGTTCTCCGGATGCAATGCGACTATCCCGGTTTCCAGACGCGACAGTTTCACTAGAGAAGTGATAAGGAAACTAAGCTTTTCCGTCTGTGTATGAAGCTGAAAAGTGTACTCTTTCGCAGACTGAGGCAGTTCCATCTCATCGAGCAGTTCCGAATACAGCTGTATATTTGCGATCGGGGTCTTCGTCTGGTGAGAGATATCGGATATCAAAGTCTTGATCTTTTCTTTTTCGTTCTTTACACGCTCTGCTGAGATCTCCGATGTCAAAAGATAATCCGCGAACCTGTTTTCCAGTGCAGAAAATCTCGACTCATCGAAATCCTGTTCTTTAAAACTTCCCTTCCGCGCAGTCTCCAGCATTTCTTCAATACTGTCCATGATCCTGCGCTGTTTCCTGTGCATTACCGCCACTGCGATCACCGATACCAGCACGACGATCACAGCTGCCGCAACTGCAACTATTGTGATATTACTCATCTTCTTTCACCCACATATAGCCTTTGCCATAAACGGTCTTTATATCATCCTTTGCACCCAGCTTATCCCTTAGTCTCTTGACCGTCACGGAAAGCGCATTTTCATCCACATACTCCGCACCATCCGTCCATACGCGATCCACAAGACTTCCCCGGCTAAGTGTAATACCACGATTTTCAATAAAGATCCTCAACAGCTTCTGCTCCGTCTTGCTGAGCTCCACCGGCCTGCCTTCTGCATAAAACTCCATACGCTGAAAATCAAAACGGTATTTTCCCAGGCATACCGCTGTCTGCTGTGAAGCTTTCCTGCGAAGCTGTGTGTTCACCCGCGCACGGAGCACTGCCAGACTGAACGGTTTCGTAATGTAGTCGTCTGCGCCCATCTCCAGCCCGCTGACGATATCGGTCTCCATATCGTTCGCAGTCAGCAGTATCACAGGCACATCGCTTTGCTGCCGCAGCTCCTTGAGAAACTCGAACCCGCTTCCATCCGGAAGATTCACATCCAGTATAATGAGTGCAGGCATCGATCCCGCCATCAGCTTTCGGGCATCTGCCAGTTTGCCGCATATCCTGATATCACGCTGCTGTGATGCCAGTGCCCGGCCAAGCCCGGCAGCCAGCGCCGCATCATCTTCTATTATAATGATTTTGTCTCTCATATCCACCTGCCGATCATCCTACCAACTTCATCCTATTACGCTATAACTGGTCTTGCCTTTCCACCATCCGTCCCCGCATGCCATCCCGGCATACTTCTAATAGCTCCACTGAAACAAACTGGTTCAGCATACCCTTTGCAGCCTCCGGATCCTCATATGGTACGTACACCTTGATGTAGTTGCCCGTGTAGCCGGTGATCACCTGCTGATCCTCTAGCAATTCCTCCAGCAGCACCCGCTCCATCCGTCCTTTATTTGCAGCAAAGAACGCTTCTGCCGACTGCTTTCCTACTTCGTGGAGCCTGTCGCTCCTGCGGTTTTTCACCTGCGGAGCCACGTGTCCTTTCATAGAGGCCGCCTTGGTAAACGGTCGCTTGGAATACTTGAAGATGTGGGTTTTGCAGAAGACGCATTCTTCTACAAGGCTGCAGCTTTCTTCAAAATCCGCCTCTTTCTCTCCCGGAAATCCTACGATGATATCCGTCGATAATCCATAATACGGATCTGCTTCCCGCAGCGTCGAAACGATCTCCAGATACGCATCTCTGTCATACGGCCGGTTCATGGCCGCAAGCACCTGGCTGCTGCCGCTCTGAGCAGAAAGATGAAGATGATGGCACAGTTTGTCGTACTTCAAAAGTCTCTTTACATAATCCGCATCGACCACCGCCGGTTCCAGCGAACTCAAACGGATCCGAAAATCCCCCGGGATATCGCTGAGCGCCGCAATGACCTTCTCCACGCCGTAAGGTCCCTCCGGCAGCTTGCCCGCCTCATCAGGCCGGATCTGCTCCATCTCATAAAGAGCCGTATTGATTCCCGTCAGCACGATTTCCCGGTAGCCGCCAGCGATCAGCTTTTCTGCTTCCGCCACGATTTCCGAAAGTCCCCGGCTCCGCACTTTGCCCCGTGCATACGGTATAACGCAATAGGAGCAAAAACGATTACATCCTTCCTGGATCTTGATATACGCCCTCGTCCGGTTTTCCGTGTTGACCACCAGGCCTGTCTCGTCGTAAGCGTCCAGTTCCTCGTATCCCTTAACGTGAAGCTGGCGCATGCCGTGTTCCTGAAACTCGGCGACGTAGTCCGTCAGATGGCTCTTTTCATTGGTGCCCGCCACGATATCCACGCCGTCTACCGCCGACACTTCCTCCGGGCTGATCTGAGCGTAGCAGCCCGTCACCACCACCACGCTGTCGGGATTTACCTTCTTCATCCTGCGAATATACTGCCGGGACTTCTTGTCCGCCACAGCCGTGACCGTGCAGGTGTTGATCACGTAAACATCGGCAAACTCCCGCTCGTCCACCACAGTGTATCCCTGCTGTTCGAACGCCGCCGCGATTGCCTCCGATTCATACTGATTTACTTTGCATCCAAGCGTATGGAATGCGATCTTCATAGAGTTCCTCCTCGTATTTGACACTTCTAATCTCGTATTATACCACGAATCACCGCTGATCTCCAAGACATAAAACAAGGAAAACCCGCATACGGTTTACTATCTGCGCGTCTTCTGCATTTCTGCAAAGACCGCTCCGCGGGAGGTTTCGTATGAAAAAGAAAAAAGCAAGATTCGTGTTCGCCTCTCTTCTTATCGTCAGCATCCTCTGTTCCATGTGTCTGACCGCCCTTTCCGAGCAGCCGCTCCTGCCTCTGAGCCGCAAAGTTTCCGACCCCGAAAAACCGCTGAAATGGGTGGAATTCAACGTGCCCTACGAACCACTGAAACAAGCCATGGACATCGATGTGGACAGTTATCAGGACAGGATCCACGTCAGCTGGATCGATCTTCTGGCCTATCTGGGAGCACGTTACGGCGGCGATTTCAGTCAGTATCAGGATTCTCACATGGATGATTTTGCTGCAAAGATCAAAAAAGGCAAATCGGTGGCTTCCCTGACGAAAAACATGAAGCATTTCGATTACTACAGCCGCGCCTACGGTGCGGTTTTACAGGGAATGCTGGGGGAATATCAGATCCGTATTCCCGATGAAAAAACAGGTAAAGAGACCTGGAAAAAAGTCTACGGGCTCAAGGCCTTTTCTCCCATCGCTGACGGCTTTTACTACGAGGATTTTGATGACTTCGGGACCAGCCGAAGCTATGGCTACAGCCGCCGTCATCTGGGGCACGATCTTATGACCTCCGTGGGAAGTCCTGTGATCGCCGTAGAAAGCGGCACTGTAGAAGCCCTCGGGTGGAATCAGTATGGTGGCTGGCGCATCGGGATCCGCAGCTTCGATAATCAGCGCTATTATTACTACGCCCACCTGCGGAAAGACGTGCCCTTTGCATCAAATCTGCACGTCGGAGCCACCGTCACCGCTGGAGACGTCATCGGATACACCGGGCAGACCGGCTACAGCCTGCGGGAGAACACCAACAACATCGACACACCTCACCTCCACCTGGGGATGCAGCTGATCTTTGATGAAGACGCCAAAGACAACCCCACACAAATCTGGATCGATCTTTACAGCATCACCAAACTTCTCTCCTCCCACCGCTCCACCGTAGTACGCCAGAATGATGGCCAGTATCAGCGAAAATACCCGTTCTCTGAGGGTAATTACTACCTCAATGAACTGCAGGCCAACACTGCCATCACCCACGAAAACCAGATCGAACTGCCGATCCTCATGTATCATTCCATGCTAAAAGATCCGGTCAAGCAGAGTCAGTACATCGTCTCTCCCGACCTCTTTGAAAAGGATCTCCAGTACATCCGAAAGAAAGGCTACACGCCGGTCTTCATGAAGGAAGTCATCGACTACGTCAACGGCACCGGCTTCCTGCCAAAAAAGCCCATAGTCCTTTCCTTTGACGATGGCTACTATAACAACTATTACTACGCATTCCCACTATTGAAAAAATACAATATGAAAGCAGTCATCTCCATCGTGGGAAAGCTGTCTGATGATTTCAGCCAGACTCCGGACGAAAATCCCAGCTACGCTCATCTGACCTGGGACGACATCCTGGAAATGCACCTGTCCGGATGCTGGGAGATCCAGAACCACTCCTATAACTGTCATTCCTATGATCATCGAAACGGTGTATCCCAAACTACTTCCGAATCAAAAGAATCCTATGCCAAGTTCCTCTCCTCTGACGTCTGGCACCTGCAGAACAAGATCGCCTACGTCACCGGCGTCGCTCCCAACACTTTCACCTACCCTTTCGGAGCCTTTAGCGAAAACACCGACGAAGTCCTGCGTGAGATCGGCTTTCAGGCAACTCTAAGCTGCACCGAAGGCGTCAGCGTCATCAAACGCGGCAACCCCGACTGCCTCTACCGCCTCAAACGCCACCTCCGCCCGCCCGACAAAAGCCCGGAAGAGTTTTTTACGTTTTTGAAATAGAGGATGGCAGGCCGATTCCGTCCAGCAGTGCTCGTCCGCCGGCCTGCCGAAACGTTTGATCACCCTCCACTACCCTGCCGTCACCAAAAAATACCCCGATTCCAGTTCTCACATACCCTCCAGGATAATTCGTTCCAAGCAGATCACAAAAAATGCCCCGAATCGTCATTCGGCAAGGGATTTCAGATAGTTTCTCTCAACACATCTGCAATTCCTATCGGCGAACTATCCTGTATGATTCCTCGCTTTCCATCCAGGATAGCGCCTTCACCTCTGATCACAGCAAACTAACATATCCCCAACTTTTTTCTCCATTCAGGGTATTTCCGCCGAACCAACTTCCTCCAAACTATCCGATAGCGCAGCAATATCACAGTTTCAGGATAATTCTTCGGTGCAACTCAGCCACCACTAACGGCAGGTCATAAAAAAACGCCCCATTTTCCGGGCAATCGCCCGAAAAACAGGGAGTTTGAGGTTTTATCATAGAGCTGCAAATGCAGTATTCTATCTCAGTCATCCAATAACTAAACTGTTTCTCTACTTTTTTCAATAAAATCCAGGATATGACCTGCATACGTTTCCGCCATGGCCATACTGTCCCAGAAGCCGTTATGACTGGCGCCGTCTACATCCACGTACTTCACGTTGCATCCGGTAAGACCGGCTTTGACCTGATCCTGATCGGCTTTTGGGAAAATATCGTCTTCCGTACCCCACAGCACCAGAACATCCCCATGGATATCTCCGATAAAATCAGTGCTGTTGAACTGCAAAAGTCCATCCATCAGATTTTTCCAGGAGACCATCGGCATCTGCCTTACGTGTTCCAGTGCCGCGGCCCGGAACGCTTTAGATTCATTTCCCATAGCAGTCCACTCCTGTAAAAACGAATCCGGAAGTCCATCTGGATAATGATCCAGCCCCTTAAATCCGCCCCCGTCTCCATTGCGAACACTCAGAAGCACCGGATTATTCCTGCAATCTACCGCCGTATCGATGAGCACGTAGTCCGCACACCGCTGCGGGATCTTTACAGCTAATATCTGTGTGATCAGTGACCCGAAGGAGTGTCCTACAACATGGATTTCCTGCAGATCCAGTTTCTCGATAAAATCAATTATATCGCCTGCAAGCAGTTCGCCCGTATAACCGAAAGGACCCATGTCGGGCTTATCGGTCATACCATTGCCACGATATTCCACGATATAGCAGTGGCAGCCAGCTTTTTCCAGCACAGGTGCGATCTGCGCCCATGCCACGCAGCCATCGGTCACGCCGTGGATCAGCAGCACCGTCTTACCGTCCTTTGGACCACATTCATAATACGCCATCCTCACGCCGGTATCCAGATCCAGAAACTTCTGCTCCCAGTCTACTTCCGCATAATCATAATATGTCTTACTCATAAAATTTCCCTATTACTAATTCCTAAAAATTATATACAGTCTGTGAAGCTTTCGTACTTCCCAGATAAAAATCCTCACGTCCGATCATCTTTGGCGTCACTCCCAGAACTGACTTCAGTTCCCTGTTCATGTGACTCAGATCAGCGTATCCGCATTCCAGAGAAATCATGGTTTTCGAAAATTCCTTGCTGCAAAGCAGCATCAGCAGAGCTTTGTGTGCCCGTACCAGACGGCACATCTTTTTAGGGCTGAATCCGGTGTACTCTTTAAAGACCCGCTCTACATATCGTGGGCTGTATACCAGTTCCTGTGAGATCCTCTCGATCCCGACATTTCCGCCACTGTTGCAGATCATATCCACCGTGTGCTGCACCAGCATCTCCTTGTATTCATCCGAACGGGCGAATTCAGAAAGATACTCCCTGGCCAAAGCGACCCGCTCATAAAAATTTGCGGACTGCCGCATCGCATCAATGAACTTCCACTCTCTTACATGAAGAGCAAGATCATGCTGTTCATCCATGAAAGAACTGATGTCTCCCATAAGCTCCGGAGGAAACTTTCCAGGAAGAAAACGCATACCGAAAATGTAATCGCTCTCCTGAAAATCCATCGCATATAATGTACTGATCGTGCCGCAAACCGAGATTCCCTGACAAAAGTCATTACTGAATGCCAGAACCACATCAACGCAGCCATCCGGAATTACCGGGATGCTGACCTGCGACTTTTTCGGGAACGCTTCATAGCACATGGAGACGATCCTGTGTGCCGGATCACACTGCGTAAGATACACTTCTCTGTAATGTAATTCGTCAGAATAATAGCCCGGCTGGCAACATAAGGATTTGGAATAATTCTGTATTCTGTTGTTGCTGAATTGTTGATACATAATACCGCTCCATTGTTTCATATACTGCAGGCCGTGACTATATTATACCATAGATTCCCCCTTATTTCAGCAGGAAGGAAACGACGTACAGCAGGATGATCAGCACGGTCAGAATGCTGACTGCGATCTTCCAGATCCTGTACTCCTTATCCATCTTGGATTTTTCTTCAGCAGATGGAACATCTTCTTCCAGCATAGCAGCTTCTTTTGCCTGCAGTTCTTTGATTTCTTCCTGGGAAATGCTTCCCTTTCTTGCGAAGAGGTAGAATACCACCAGGCTGCATGCTGTGATGATAAAACTGATTCCTACATGTACCCAGCCGCAGCTCCACATCATCAGAGCATATATGATAATGCTGCTGACAGTGGAGAATACCGGCCATGGAGCTTTATACGGACGCTTCAGTTCAGGTTCTTTTCTGCGCAACTCCCAGAAGGAAATGAATCCGATGATATAGCACCAGAACAGGGAACAGATATTGATCTGAGCAACGAATGCGATAGAGTTGGTCAAGATCAGCAGGAAAGAAATGATACCTACTGTTAAAATCGCAATGTACGGTGTACGGAATTTCGGGTGGAGTTTTCCGAACACTCTTGGCAGGCAGCCATCCTGTCCCATCTGGTAGATGTAGCGGGACGGAGCTTCGATACCAGGGTTCATCGTGGAAAAATCTCCGCCGAAAGCAACGCCAATGCAAAGCAGTACGATCGGGAATCCCATATATCCAGCCATCTGCAATCCTTCTGCATACGGTGCAGCAGCTTCTGCCAGAGCACTGTGGGAAGCAGCCGGTACCAGACCAGCAAGGAACCACTGGAACAGCGCATTTACAATGAAGATAACGAATGGTGCCAGGAACAGTGCCCGCGGGATGTTGATCTGCGGATATTTAATTTCACCGCCCATGCCGACGCATGTTTCAAATCCGGCATAGCACCACCAGATCCATGTCAGGATCTCGACCCATGCTTTGAATCCCGGGAATGTTGTCAGTGTCTCCGGCAGATAATTTGAAAAATCGATATTGTGGATCATAACCAGCATCCATACAGCAGATACCGACCAGAAGAAGAACACGAAAGCGTTCTGCCATCTTCCGGATAATTTAACGCCACGATAATTTATAAATACGAACAGGAACATCAGCACAGCTGCGATGATCCGGTTGTCGATGGTAACTTCCATTCCCACTCCCTTGAAAATCCAGGAGAAGTAGTTGGAGAACGCCAGCGACTCTGTGGAACAGCATGCGATCAGTGCCATCAGATAATGCCATGCAGAGATATTTGCCACCGGCAGACTGATAGCTCTCTTAGCGTAGTTGTAAGTACCGCCTGCATACGGCAGAGCAGCGCCCATTTCCGCATACATCAGTGCAGGTAAAATACAGATCAACAGTCCGATAAATGTAAGCAGGATGATTCCGGCGCCCATGATACCGACGCAGTTCGCACCGGTGGTGAACAGGCCCACACCGATTACCGTACCAGTAGTAATGGTGATACCTTCCCGCATACCCAACTGTCTGTTTAATGTTACATTGTTGGATTCCATAATAATGCCTCCTCAAGTGATAAAAATAATAGTAAATAAATCTATAAAGGTACCCTCTCTTTCCGTAAATTATACTTTTTTCCTATTTTCTCTGCTAGAACAAAAACGAACAAGCATAAGGCGCTGCATCCGCATGATATCTGATTGCAAAGTTTCTCACTGGCACAAAAAAGAAGTGTATGTCTCCTGCGAAAATACACTTCTTGTTTTTACCGTTATTTAATTCCCATTTGTACCATCCTAGTTTCCTGTAAAGCTTTCACCTCGCATCCACTATCTTCCTGCACAACCCTCGTCACACACTCGCTGTCTTCGTGCGAAGTCTACAGTTCCAGCTCATAAAACGTCATGGCGATGGCTGCAAGTCCTGCCGTCTCCGTTCGCAAAGTAGTCTTCCCCAAAGAAACCGACTTGCCACCAGCCTCTACGATCTGCTGGGCTTCTTTTTCAGAAAAGCCGCCCTCCGGGCCGATGATGATGGCGATGTTTTCCGGCCTGGCCGATTTCCCGGCATTGCTATCCGCCGTACTGGCCTCAGCATCCAATCCACCTGCCAGCGGCCGCAGCACATCTTTGATGGTCGTCCCGTCTTCGTTTTCATAAGGGAACAGCACCAGGTCAAATCCTGCAAACCGCTGGATCACCTCCGGCATCTTAATAGCGTCTTCTATCTGCGGGATGATCCCACGCTTGCACTGCTTTACCGCCTCATTTGAAACCTTCTGCCACCTTTGGATCTTCTTGCCGAAGTTCCCTTTATCCGTCACTACCGTCCGATCCATAAACACCGGCACGATCCCGCTGGCACCCAGCTCCACAGCTTTCTGCACGATCAGCTCCATCTTGCCCTGCTTGGGGATTCCCTGAAACAAAGTGATCTTTGTCTCGGGTTCTGCCGAAAATTTCTGCTTGTCCAGGATCTTCACTTGGCAATATTCCGGCTCAAGAGACAAAATCTTCCCATGGTACTCCCACATGTCGCCATCGGACACATCGATCTCATCGCCCGCTTTCAGCCGGAGCACCTTGTTCATATGATGAAGATCTTCCCTGTTTTCTATGGTAATGTATTCCGCTCCCACATCTTCTGGAGCAACAAAAAATCTGCTCATGCTTTTCCCTTCTTCTGTAATATACGAAAATATAGCACATTTGCATCAAAAAATCACGATTTCTGCACATTGGAAAAATACCCTTCTCGGATACCTGCCCCTGCCGTCATCCACGTGATCCCTTCATGATCATACCTCCGGCACCGCCGCGATGGCACACCATTCACCGTCCTCTGCAATCTCTACGATACGAAAGCCTGCCGCTCGGATCGCCGCCGATACCTTTTCCTCTTTTTCTACTAGAATACCGGAAGAAATGAATATGCCGTCCTCCGTCAGGTGCTTTCTGGCGTCCTCCGAAAGAAGCATCACAAGATCCGCCATGAGATTTGCCACGATCACATCTGCCTTGAAATCCACGCCCTTAGTCAGGTCGCCCTGCATGACTTTGACAGCATCCTCCACATGGTTTTCTTCCACATTTTCATGAGCCACACGCACCGCATCCTCATCGATTTCAATACCCAGGATCTCACGGCTTCCCAGCAGAGCCCCACAAATGGAAAGGATCCCCGAACCGCAGCCCACGTCCAGGATCTTCTTCTCTTCCGGATGTTCTCCGAGATACTTTTCCATCAGCTTCATGCAAAGCGACGTCGTCTCATGCGTTCCCGTCCCAAAAGCCATTCCCGGATCGATCTCAATGACCAGCTCATCTTCCTTCGACGTATATTCTTCCCAGGTCGGCTTTACCACGATGCGATCCGTTACTTTAGTCGGCTTGAAGAACTCTTTCCACTTATCTTTCCAGTCACCATCGTCCACGATGTTCTCTGTAACAGTCAGACTGCCGAGATCTGCCTGCTGTCCAAATTCGCCTGCCTGCTGACGTCTTTGCAGCGCCGAAATGCCACCCTTGACCATGACAGCCATCTGCTGTGCCTTCGGATCTGTCTCGTCGAAGTACAAAGAAATCACCGGCTCTCTATCAAGATTTTCCTTTAGATCATCCTCTATATAATCCCAGCCATACTCATGTTTTTTCTGCAAAATATCGTCCATATCATGAGGGTCATCAATGGACATCTCCGTGATACCCATACCAAGGAGCAGCGCTGTGATCTGTTCCACGCCCTGCTCGGATGCCTGTATTTTTAATTCAAGATAACGCATAATTTCCTCCTGTATTTCCTATTTCTCGGTCCTTCTGCAAAATGCGCTGCAAAAGTCCTACCGTACAGCCGGATGTTTCCATTTTCCACCATGATATCTGATAAGAAAACATATCGATCTTACCACCCAGTCGATGATCATGGCGACCCAGACGCCGAATACACCCATGCCCAGTACCGATCCCAGCAGATACCCCGACAGGATACGGAAGACCCACATGGATCCCACGCCGATGATCATAGTGTACATCACATCGCTTGCGGCACGCAACACGTTAGGCAGCGAAAAAGAAATCGGCCATATCACGATAGCGCAGATATTATGGAACAGGATGATTTTCCCGGCCAGATCTCCCGTCGCTTCCGAAAGTCCATAAAGATCGATGATTACCGGAATCAGCAGAATGATCAGGATATCCACGATCCCCATCAGCAGATAGACCCATTTTATCAGCTTCCTGCCGTAATAGCGAACCTGCTCATAGTCGCCGCTGCCCACGCACTGGCTGATAACGGAAACGATGCCGTATCCTACAGCCATGCCAGGCAGAACTGCGATCATCGCAACAGTATTCGCCACCGCATTGGCTGCGATCGCCGTTGTTCCAAATCCAGATATCATACTGAGAAGCAGCAGTTTTCCCAGCTGGAACATGCTGTTTTCGATCCCGTTTGGGATGCCGATCCGCAAGATATTTTTGATCAGCTTCCAGTTCGGACGCCAGACAAAAGGCCTGCTGAGATGAACTGCCAGATCCGGATTTCGCAATGCTTTGATAACGATCAGCGCTGCAACGAACCGTGCCGCCAGCGTCGGTATCGCAACACCCTCCACACCACAGTGAAATCCATACAGCAAAACAGCATTGCCGCTGATATTGATAACGTTCATCAGAAGCGAGATCTTCATGGCAATCTTAGAATTCCCAATACTCCGAAACAGAGCCGCGCCGGCATTGTAGACTGCGATCAAAGGCACCGTTGCCACTACGATCTTGTAATATGTATTGCAGTATGCCATGACCTGCGGTTCTACATCGCCAAAGACAAGCGGCAGAAGTCCCTTGCGAAAGATATACATGACCGCAACGATGATCAGAGAAAGCGCCGTAACGAACAGCAGCAGTTGATCTCCTGCTTTTCTGGCCTCCGCTTCTTTTTTCTGCCCCAGGAACTGACCGACTACCACTGCGCCACCCGTGGCCAGTGCCGTCATGATGGTGATCAGAAGCATCATAATGGAATCTACCAGTGAAACAGCAGATACCGCTTCTTCTCCGACACTTGCCACCATAAAGGAATCGGCGATCCCGATGGCAAACACCAGCAGTTGCTCCACAAAAAGGGGCCACAAGAGACGGATCAGATACTTGTTGGTGAACATCCGCGCGCCAACCTCTGTGCCAGGTCCGTTTGAAAGATTTTCTATTGAGTTTTCCTTATTTTTTCCTAACAATTTCATATCAGTTTTATACTATTCTTGTTTTTCCTTGTCGTCAAGACTTCTTTCAAAGTTCTATTTTTCTGTCAATAAAAAGAGTGCATATCCTTTCTGGATACACACCCTTGTGCTTTTGTGATTCTTGATCGATCTATCTAGGAAAAGAACTCTTTCAGTGAATCCAGAAAGCTGCTCTTCTTCTGATAACATTCTCCTGTCACCTTTTCCGCCATTGCAGAAATCGCTTTTTTCTGCTTGGAATTCAGCTTCGTCGGAACTTCCAGATTTACTTTTACATAAAGATCGCCCTTGCGGTTTCCGCGCACGCTCTTGATACCTTTGCCTTTCAGGCGGAATATCGTATCCGGCTGCGTTCCGGAAGGCACTTTATAGGAAACCTTGCCTTCCAGTGTCGGTACGATGATATCATCACCCAGAGCTGCCTGGTCGAATGTGATCGGGATCTCCAGCCACAGATCCTGTCCGCGGCGCTCAAATATCTTGTGCGGTTCCACATTGATCACGATATAAAGATCTCCATCCGGGCCGCCGTTGACGCCAGGTTCGCCCTGACCCTTGATCGGGATCACGGAATCATTATCCACACCGGCCGGGATATTGACAGAAATCGTTACATTGTCTCTCGTCTTGCCGCTGCCGCCACAGTCCGGACACGGTGTTTCATTGATCTCTCCTGTTCCGTTACAATCCGGACACGGAGATACGCTCTGGAATGTCCCCAGCGGAGTTCTCTGTGCCGTTCTGATCTCTCCTGTGCCGCCGCATTTCGGACATGACTTTTTAGAAGTTCCCGGTGCCGCACCGCTGCCGCCACAGGTTTTACACTTCACATACTTATTGAGACGAATCTCTTTTTTCGTACCAAAAGCCGCCTCCTCGAACGTGATCGTAACAGCCTTCTGCAGATCGCTGCCCTTTCTTGGACCATTGTTGCGTCTGCCTCTGCTGCCGCCTCCAAAGCCTCCAAATGCTCCGCCGAACATGTCGAATATATCTTCAAATCCGCCGAAACCGCCAAAGCCTCCGGCTCCGCCTCCAAATCCGCTATTCGGATCTACTCCGGCATGACCGAACCTGTCGTACTTTTCTTTTTTCTCCGGATCAGAAAGAACCGCGTAAGCTTCATTGATTTCCTTAAATTTTTCCTCGGCCACCTTATCTCCCGGATTTTTGTCCGGATGATATTTCATCGCCATTTTACGGAAAGCCTTTTTGATATCATTATCGCTGGCTCCCTTTTGCAGCCCCAGGACTTCGTAGTAATCTCTCTTATCTGCCATCTAATCTATCCTTCTATTATTTCTCACTAACACACGATAATCCGGTGCACGAAAGATACAAAACTGCACCCTCGTACACCGGATCGACCGGTTTACTACACCTTAAGCACTTTCACAAGTTTATTTGTCGTCGTCCACTACTTCATAGTCAGCATCCACTACATTGTCATCCTTCGGCTGTGCTCCTGCATCTGCTGCACCTGCACCGGCAGCGCCTGCTCCCATGTTCGGATCTGCACCGGCTGCGCCTGCGGCCTGAGCCTGCTGATACATCTTAGCCGAGATCGTGTGGAACTTTTCTGTCAGAGCTTCTGTCTTAGCCTTGATGTCATCGATATTGTTTGCCTCCAGAGCCTTGGACAGATCATCCTTAGCCACGTTGATATCGTTCTTCTCTTCTTCAGACAGAGAGGATTCCAGTTCTTTCATGTTCTTCTCTGTTTCATAGATCAGAGTTTCAGCCTGGTTTCTGACTTCGATTTCTTCTTTTCTCTTCTTGTCTTCTTCAGCATACTGTTCTGCTTCCTTGACCTTAGCATTGATCTCGTCTTCAGACAGCTTTGTGGAAGAAGTGATTGTGATGCTCTGTTCCTTGCCTGTTCCCATATCCTTCGCATGTACGTTTACGATACCGTTGGCATCGATATCGAATGTAACTTCGATCTGCGGGATACCACGTGGAGCTGGCGGAATACCGGACAGCTGGAACCGTCCCAGAGTTGTATTGTCAGCAGCCATTTCTCTTTCACCCTGCATTACGTGGATGTCTACAGCAGTCTGGTTGTCTGCAGCAGTGGAGAAGATCTGGCTCTTCTTTGTCGGGATCGTCGTATTTCTTTCGATCAGCTTCGTTGCAACTCCACCTAACGTCTCGATGGACAGGGACAGCGGGGTTACGTCCAGAAGCAGTACGTCATTTACTTCACCAGTCAGTACGCCGGCCTGGATAGAAGCACCGATAGCTACGCATTCATCCGGGTTGATACCCTTGAACGGTTCTTTGCCGGTGATCTTCTTGACAGCTTCCTGTACAGCCGGGATTCTTGTGGATCCGCCGACCAGGATTACCTTGGACAGATCGCTGTTGCTTACGCCTGCGTCTGCCATAGCCTTCTTCATCGGTTCGATGGTAGCGTTTACCAGATCAGATGTCAGCTGGTCGAATTTAGCTCTTGTAATATCCATGTTCAGGTGTAGAGGACCGTTTTCATTTACCGTGATGAACGGCAGGTTTACATTGGTCGTCTGCGCACTGGACAGTTCTTTCTTGGCTTTTTCTGCAGCTTCCTTCAGTCTCTGGTGAGCCATATTGTCTTTTCTCAGATCTACGCCGTTTTCCTTGGCGAAGCTGTCCGCCATGAAGTTGAGCAGTGCTTCGTCGAAGTCATCGCCGCCCAGCTTGTTGTTGCCGTTGGTAGCCAGTACTTCGAATACGCCGTCGCCCAGTTCCAGGATGGATACATCGAATGTGCCGCCGCCCAGGTCATATACCAGGATCTTGTGCTGTTCTTCATCTTTATCAAGACCGTATGCCAGGGAAGCTGCCGTCGGCTCGTTGATGATTCTCTTTACGTCAAGACCTGCGATCTTGCCTGCGTCTTTTGTTGCCTGCTTCTGGCTGTCTGTAAAGTATGCCGGTACTGTGATAACAGCTTCCGTTACCTTTTCTCCCAGATAGCTTTCTGCATCAGCCTTAAGCTTTGCCAGGATCATAGCGGAGATGTCCTGCGGTGTGTATTTCTTACCGTCGATTTCTACTGTGTGATCTGTACCCATGTATCTCTTGATGGATGCGATCGTTCTGTCAGGATTGGTGATTGCCTGTCTCTTGGCAGTTTCTCCAACCAGTCTTTCTCCGTTCTTTGCGAATCCCACAACGGATGGTGTGGTTCTGTTTCCTTCTGCGTTAGCGATAACGACCGGTTCTCCACCTTCCAGTACTGCTACGCACGAGTTTGTAGTTCCTAAGTCAATTCCTATTACTTTTCCCATTTTAGATTCCTCCTCAAATTTATATTATGAAAGCTAGCCTGCGACTTTAACCATGGACGGCCGTATCACTTTGCCGTTCAACGTATAGCCCTTCTGCATTACTCCGGAAACCTTACCGCTTTCATAGTCGTCGGTTTCCTCGCTCATCACAGCGTTGTGGAAATTCGGGTCGAATTCTTCCCCCAGCGCCGGGATTTCTGCCAGACCTGACTTCTTCAGTACATCGCCCAGCTGCTTGAAAATCATCTCCATACCTTCTTTGAAGCTGTCCCCCTGACCTTCCTGATCCAGTGCTCTCTCAAAATTGTCCAGCACGTCCAGAAGCTCTGTTACCAGTTTCTCGTTGGCATAAGAATATAAATCTTTTTTCTCCTTTTCTACCCTTTTTTTATAATTCTGAAAATCCGCCATCAGCCGCATATAACGCGTGTCGGAATCTTCTTCCGGCTCTTTCTTGGCCGCTTCTTCGGATTTATCATTCTCCTTCTGCGCTGCATCCTCTTTTTCTTCCGGTTCTGCAGCAGTTTCCTGCACTTCCTCTTCCGGTGCAGCATCCTTTCTGATATCTTCTGTATCAACCATTGCCCTTGTCGTCTCCTTCCGTTTCTCCTTCCGTGATCTTAAAAGCATCACTGATATTGTCTGTCAGATATTCCACGATCGATGTTACCTCGCCGTACCGCATTCGCGTCGGCCCGATGACCCCGATCTTGCCCATCAGCTTGCCGTCTACATGATACGTTGCCGTGATCAGACTGCAATCCTGCATGGCCTCTTCCTTGTTCTCGTTTCCGATGGTAATGATCACACCGTTCTCTCTGTTGATGAGAGCCCTTGTCAGATCCTCCTTCTTGTCGAGCATCTCCAGGAACATCTTCGCTCTGTCAAGATCGTTGTATTCCGGAAGAGAAAATATATTGGTAAGCCCATCCATATACAAATTGACGTTCAACATATCTTCCAGCGTCTTTACAAAGCCCGGCACGATATTACGTTCAAACATTGCCATGGATTCAGCATCCGTCTTGAAATTCTCGATAATATCCAGCGTCAGCGCTTCGCTCAACGTCTTGCCGCGATAATTATATGTCATCGACTTCGAAAGGATCCGCAGAGATTCTTCCGTAGCCGGTTTTTCCAGATGTACTGTCGTGTTGGAAACCTTGCCGCTCTCTGATACCAGCATCAGCACCACCGTGCATTCATCCACAGGCAGCAGATTGATATACTTGAGCGTATCCTCTTCCTTGCGAGGCGTCAGTGCAAATGCCGTCAGATTGGTGATCTCTGACAGAATGTGTGCCGCCCGCTTCATCAGATTCTCCAGTTCCGTCACATTGCCGTAGAGTCTGGATGCGATCGCATCCTTTTCTTCGTTTGTGAGTTCCCGTTTCTTCATCAGCTCGTTGACGTACAGTCTGTAAGCTTTCTCCGAAGGAACTCTTCCGGAAGATGTATGCGGATGGCTCAGATAGCCTAGCTCCTCCAGATCCGACATTTCATTCCTGACCGTTGCCGGGCTGACTCCCAGATCATAATTTCTGGAAATCGTCCGTGAACCGACAGGCTCTGCCGTTCTAATGAAGTCAGCTATGATGGCCTGCAGTATTTTCAGTTTTCGTTCGCTTAAATCCATCTTAGCCCTCCTCTTTGTTAGCACTCTTTATGTCCGAGTGCTAACCTCAATCTAAATGTACCACTCCGGTACCATAAAGTCAACACTATTTTTAAAAATTTTCGTCTGCACGGATAAATTTTTTCAAATAGAAAAGATACAGCCAGGTTTCCTTGACGGGACGCCCCCAGGATGCCTCTAACGCTTCCTTATATAAAGCCAGCTGCTCCCCGTATCTCTGCCGAAGTTCCTCTTCTCCCGCCTCAGATCCCACATACGAATTCTTGTAGTCGATGATCACCATACCATCCTCTTCCTCAAAAAAACAGTCGATGATCCCCTGGACGATAGCCTGCGTTCCGCTAACATCTTTTTGCAGGATAAACTCCCGTTCCTTCTGCAAAGTGCGCGCCTGCGCAGCACGCCGTCCGGTCGGATCCGCAAAAAATCCCTGGATCTGATCGATCCTGATCGCCTTTGCTTCCTGCTCTGAAAGAGCCCCCGTGCTCCGCAGCATCTCCACCGTTTCCCGGATATAAGATCCGCCATGCTCCAGAGCCTTTGCAAAATCCAGATGCTCCATCACAAGATGCATCGCGCTTCCTCGCTGCGCTGCAGTAAGACCTTCGTGCTCCCTTGTAAACTCCGGCTTCTGCAAAAGTATCTCATCAGAAGACACCGTGCTCCCGCCAGCCAGTTCCGTCACGGAGTATTTCGACTTGACCTTCACAGCATCACTGTACGGATATTGATAGGACAGCCCGGCAGCGATCTGTTCCATACGGGATTGTTCTTCTGCTGTCAGCTGATAAGCCGCGGCACGCTGTGCAGTCCGCTGAAGCTGCTGCATCAGATCTTTTGCAGAATGACGTCGGCTTGTTCCGGCTTCCTGCAACTCATCTGCGCCCTCTTCCGATGCCAGATGCTCTACGCAGATCTCTTCCCCTGTCAGTTTCAGCGGTGCATATACCATGTCCAGAAACGACCGTTTCCCCGCCTGTTCCTCGTCCAGGCTGTCCAGATCCTTGACCGTTCCCACGATCTCCAGACGGTCGATGGCACGAGTCAGCGCCACGTATAAAATACGCACTTCCTCTTCCAGCTCTTCCGCCGCTTTTTTCCCTTCGATGACACGCTGTAGGAGAGTCTTCTTATGCCAGCCCTCTTCCCGGTTTACCAGAGGCAGACCGATGCCGCAATCCTTGTGCATCTCCATAGAGCTGCCGCTTCCTCGAAAACGTATCGTCCTGCCTGCACCAGCCAGGATCACTACCGGAAATTCCAGTCCCTTGCTCTTATGCACTGTCATGATCCGGACTACATCTTCGTTCTCGCCGATGGTCTTGGCTTCGCCCATGGACAGGTTATTCTTCTTCATGGCGTCGATATAGGAAAGGAAGCCGTACAGACCCGTATAGTTGCTCTCTTCGAACGTGGCCGCTTTTTCCACCAGCATCCGCAGGTTGGAGATCCGCTGTTTGCCTACCGGCAGACCACTGCAGTAATCATAATATCCCGTCTCATACAATAATACTCTCAGCAGTTCTTCCAGGCTTACCGTTCGCCGCAGCTGTTTCCAGTAAGTCAGCTGCTCTAGCATTTTTCGCACTTTTTCCTGCAAAGGTACTTCCACGGGTGTTTCCGCGTAACTGCGGATCGCCTGATAGAAGCTGCCCTCCCGGAACGCAATGCGTATCTTCGCCAGTTCCTTTGCAGTAAAATCAAAGATCGGTGAATGCATCACCGAGATGAGGGGGATATCCTGCCGGATATTGTCGATCACTTTCAGCAGGTTCACAAAAATCTCGATTTCTACCGACTCAAAATACCCGCCCGGATTTTCTCCAAAGGCCGGTATCCCCTGATCGTTGAGAGCTTTCTCGATCGCCGGGATCGTGTGACGATTTCGCGATAAAATAACGATATCTCGATATTCCACCGATCGTTCCACCTGTTTCTTGACGTCAAAAATAGGCTGACCTTTGTTCTCAGAAACGATCCGTGCGATAGTCGCGATCTCTCGATCCGTGCTTTCAAGCATATCCCCGTCTTCCAGTTCGGCTTCATCCGATCTGTCTATGATCGTAACACGCGTGGGATATCCCGGATATTCCTCCGGTGCCGTGCAATGCAGTCTCGCATCCTCATCGTAATCCTCCATCACCTTTTCGAATACAGTATTGACTGTTCTTGTCACATTTTTTTTGCTTCTGAAGTTACTGTTAAGGTCGATCTTTTCACTCTGGGTTTCTTCTTCCTTCTTATATAATTCATATTTGCTGCGGAAGATCTCCGGCTCAGCCAGCCGGAACTTGTAGATGCTCTGCTTCACATCTCCTACCATAAAGAGATTGTTTTCCCTGCAGATCTTGCCGGCGATGATCTCCTGCAGCATATTGCTGTCCTGAAACTCATCTATGAATATGTACGTGAATTTTTCCCGGTATTCCTCTGCGGCCATTGGATCATCCAGGATCTTCGAAGCATAGTGCATCACATCATCGAAGTCCACCATGTTCTTTTCTTTTTTCTTTTCTCGAAAGATCTGTTCAAACTCTTCCAGCAGCTCCACCAGGTATGCCGTATCTCCGGAAAGAGACTTCAGCTCTGATTCTGCCTCTGTCCTGTTCCTGCTGAAGTACTTCTTTTTCAGATCATCGATCTCTTTTTTCCCTTTTTTACGCAAAACAGAGACAGTCTCCTTAACTGCCTCGTAATCGTCTTTCTCATCTTTTGCAGCACGCATGGTATTGAATTTCAGATCCCCCATCAGTTCCCCTGCACGAAAGAGGAGATCAAGTTCGTCCCAGCGGGAAACACCCGGTTCCGGTTCAAGGCTCATGATCTCTTCCAGCGAATCCAGACGATCCACATCTTCCCGGGCTTTTTCCGCCAGACTCCACACACTGTTGTCTGCCAAAAGATCTGCGGCTTCCACAAAATATCTGCGCGCCTTACCCAGGCCATCATAAAAAGCCTGGATCAGGAACGTCGCGATCCCGGTCATGATCAGGACATTATCGGAACGAAGCCATTCAGCACTTTCCCTTGCCCACTTGAAATAATCCGGCACACTTCTCAGCTCATCGTATAAGCTGATCATGTTGTCTTTCAGCCGGTTCTCGTTCCGGTCGCCGCTGTATTTTCTAAGAAAAGCTTTGAACCGATCAAAGTCTTCTTCAAAACGTGTTTCAAAGAGAGCATCCACGCTTTCTTTTTTCAGGATCGACACCTGGATCTCATCTCCTATAACAAACCCCGGCTCCAGTTCCGTCAGGTAAAAATACCGATGCATGACTTCCAAAGCAAAATTATGGAACGTTCCGATATTCGCCTTATACATGAGATCCAGCTGCCGCTTCAGAAACGCCCGATCTGCATCCGGCTGATCCATCTCTTTTCGGATGGCCTGTTCCAGCCGTTCACGCATTTCCTGAGATGCTGCATTGGTAAATGTCGTGATGAGAAACCGATCCACATCTACTTTATCCTGTAAGATCAGCTGTTTTATCCGCTCGATCAAAACGGCAGTCTTACCCGATCCTGCCGCTGCAGAAACCAGGATGTTCTTCCCTCTGGATTCTATGGTATGGGCTTGCGCTTCTGTCCACTGCATGGTTGTGCTCCTTTCCGTTTCTATCAGTATACATTCTTTCGTCTGGATACACAATAAATTATCCACGCCAGCAGAAATACCAGACCCTCCGTTACCGGATACGACAACCACACACCACAGATCCCCAGAAACCTTGCCAGCAGAAATGCAGCCGGCACGATAAGGAGAAGCCCTCTCAAAAGCGAGATCACATGAGCCGGCAGCGCCCGGTTCGTCGAGGTGAAATAAATGGACATGGAAATGTTGGTTCCTGCAAAGAAAACGGCAAGGAAATACAGTTTCAGTCCTGTTACGGCGATAGCCTGAAGTTCAGCGTTGCCTTCACTGTTGAATATCTGTGTAATCCCTTCTGAAAAGAAAAAAATGACTCCATAAATGAACACAGAAACCCCGGCAATAGTCCAGACAGCATAATGCAGATTCTTTCGCACAAGGACCATCTCTCCCTCGCCGAAAGCTCTGCTCATCAGCGGCTGAACGCCCTGAGCGATCCCCGTATAGATCGCAATGACTACATATGAAATATTCGCGATCACACCATAGGCTGCCACTCCGGTATTGCCGGCTTCTTTCAGCATCAGAAGATTGAATACCAAAATAACTATACCGGTAGCCAGTTCCATGACGAAGGACGGAAATCCCAGAGCAAGAGACGACCGCAGACTCGTCAGAGTCTGCTTTGCAGAAAATCCGCTGTGTCCCAGTTCAAACTTCAATGTATGAGAAGGTTTCGTCCAGTGGATCAAAGTCAGGCAGATCCCGATTACCGGTGCAACTCCCGTTGCCAGGGCCGCTCCAAACAGCCCCAGACCAAACGTGAAAATAAAAATGTAATCCAGCAGAATGTTAGCCAGGCTTCCGACAACCATGGCCGCCATTCCCAGGTTAGGATCTCCGTCATTACGAATGAAGCAGATCATCACATCGTTGAGCATGAAAAACGGGGCAAAACAGCAGAGGACTTTGAGATAAGTTCCCGACAGGTCCAGAAGCGACTCATCAGCCCCGAACGCTGAAGCGATCTGTGAGGAAAAGAACACTCCTGCCAGAATGAACAGCAGAGAGCATAGAAATGTAGCCGTTACCACGATAGAAAATATCCGGTTCGCTTCTTTCTCTGCACGCTGACCTTTTCGAATAGAATACCAGGTAGCACCACCCATACCCAACATCAGACCGATACCCCGGATCGCATTAAAGATGGGCAATGCCAGATTCAGAGCCGCCAGCCCCTGCGCACCCAGTGCCTTAGACACGAAAAACGTGTCTGCTAATATGTAACAGGATACCCCTATCATCCCCATAACATTAAAAGTGACGTATTTACTGTATTCTTTCAGTGGATGCTGATTTAAGGTCGGCTGAGTGGAAGCTCCGGCTGGCTGCATCTCTGGCTGACACTGCGTTGATTCGGTTTTCTGTCTGTTCTTCTCCATTCTCATTCCTCCGATAAAACAAGCGCCGGTATTTCGTATCTTCTAAGGCCTAACGATACGAAATCCGGCGCTCCTCGCGCAACTGCCCGGCGGCAGTGTGGTTCTTATTTGTTTCTTTCTCGGAAATTATAGCATACCCGGTGGGCAGATACAAGCTGATTAACCTGAACGTCCTGAAATTTTGCGTTCAGGTTATTTTCCCTGTGCAAGTTCCCATTATTTTAACCTGAACATTCTTTGATCACTGTTTCAGGTTATTCTAACCGCTGATCCAGCGTCTTTTTTATCCTGAATCCTTAGTGAACACTATTTCAGGATATCGCTGCACAGCTTTTTAACCTGAATGCTTTCAAAATCGCGCCTTAGGATAAAACCCGAAGCAATAGCCAGCAGCTACGCCCGCTCTGCTGCGCTCCCTGCAAACAAGCCAGCTCCCCATCTGGCGATCCGCAGCGATACCGGCGCCACGATCAGCAGCTGGATCGGCAATGCAATGGTGAAGTTATACGGCAGATATGTAAAGAAATCGATCACACCTTCCATACCCAGCTTGCCGCTGACCACAACCGAGAAAATAGTCATGGCAACGGTCATCAGCACCACCATGCAGAACCGCAGCACCAACACCTTGAAGATTTCCCGATCCTCCGTTCTCATTACCTTCATGACGAATTTCCGCGACAGCGGCGTACAGATCAAAAGATCGCACAAAATCCCCACCGCAAATCCCAGCGGCAGACGCTGCAGCGCCAGCAGCCAGGACGACGCTGCAAATTCACCAAGCCGCACATTGTCATTCAGCGCAGCCATCATATAGATCATGATCAGGCTCATGATTAAACTTAATAAAATTCCTTCTCTTTTGCTTCTAGGCATTCTCTCTTCCTCCCGTCTTCTTCTGATAGTAAACTGCGATCAGCTCCGCAGCCGTCTCCACACCGATCTTTCCCGTATCCATGCACAGATCATAGTCGTCTCTGCTGCCCTAGGTATGTCCCGTATGGTATTCCTGGTACACTGCCCGTCTCCGATCCTGCTCCCGGATCTGCTTCTCCGCAGATTTTCGATCCAGTCCGTTAAATTCCACCTTTCGACCAATACGGAACCCCAGATCCGATGCATACAGGAACACATCAATCGTCTCTTCCTCCTGCAAAATATAATTCCCGCACCGTCCAACGATGATGCAGTCACCCTGCTTTGCAACCTTGCGGATCACATCGCTTTCCAGCTGAAACAGCTCGTCATCCAGTGTAACTCTGGAAAAAATCCCCTTGTACAACGACTTTCCCTCCAGATAGCTGCTGGAACTTCTCTCATCGTTCTCCACCGCATCCGTCAGATTCAGATTTCCGCTTCTAGCAGCTTCCGCAACCAGATCTTTATCATAAAATGGGATCTGTAAAATCTTCGATAACCGCTCTGCGATATAACGACCTCCGCTGCTGTTTTCTCTGCTTATTGTAATGATCATGTATAGTTCCTCCTTCGCATCTGTTGTTTTCCTGTGTCGGCTCAGGCAAACAAAAAAGACAATACCTGCAGCACATCCGTCCGACAGTGGATGCGCGACATTTATTGTCTTATCTGCTTTGATTATTGATTTTTTAACAGCGCTATCTTATCACATAGAAGAAAGAAATTGCAAGCATTTTTTCGTTTCCGCCAAGATTTTCTTCTATTCTTCCCGATTTCTCTGTGCCAGAAGATCCAGTGCCGGCTGCAGATCGATCTCGTCATCCGCAAGCCCCAGCACTTCGTAGTCCGGCAGGTCATCCAGAAGCTCCTGCTTCTTTCGTTTCTTTTTCATCTGATCCTTGATTCCCATACTCTGCTCCTTTTCCCCTTGGCCTGTCAGCCTAATTCCGCCAGCTTCCGCGCTGCTTTTTTCATCTCGCAGATCGCCTCACCAGCTTCCCGCTTGATCTTATGCTGCTCCTTCGGCTCCATGAGCAGGTATATGTTCAGCCCCACCAGTGCTCCGGCAAGTCCGATCCCTGTGATCATACTGCACGCTTTTCCCATTTCCAACACCTCCTGCTTCCGCATATTTCAATCTTACGAAAGTAGTATGCCCGGTCTGCAGGGAAATATACAGAAATGTAGTTGGTTCTTCTTCGTGAATTCCAATATCAAAAATTATTTGACCTATATGGGAATTAAACTCTACTACGAACCGGTTTACCAAACTATGAATTCCCAGATCCACTTTTTTCATGGCTAGATGGGAACTATAGACCGATGCAGCCGTTAATCTCAGGTTGATCTGCCTTTCATAATTCCAAAACTCCCATAAAAATTCTCCATCTCGGAACTTTTGATTTGCCCACTGTGAATAGTTTGCAACTAACTTCCCATCCGCCGCTATTTTTTTGCAATGTGGGAATTCACGATAAGCTGCAAAACTCACTCCCGGCAAAAAATCCAAATCCACAGCAATTTTTTCTCTATATGGGAATTCACGAATATCACCAGCCCTGCCACCGATCAGATGACCCAGGTGATCTGCGTTATGCAGCTTCATCGAAGCTGATCGGATATTTTTTATATAAAGCCCAGCTGATTGCAGCTGTGATGACCTCTGCGACTATAAATGCGTACCAGATCCCGGTCATGCCCATAAATTTTGACAACAGCCACATAGCCGGTATCAACAGTCCGAATTGTCTCAGTATATTGATCAGAAGACTGAACTTTACCCTCTTCGTCGACTGCATAAATGAAGCGACCATCGTTGCGATCGCAGCAAATACATAGCTTATGCACATGATCCGCAGTGCAGGCACACCAAACGACAACATCTCTTCCGATGCATTGAACGCAGTAAGAACCTGCGACGGGAAGAGACATAATATGATGATGCTCACACCAGTCAGCAGGATGCCGATCGTATTTCCGTACTGAAATGCCTGGGTCAAACGTTTTTCGTTCTTCGCACCATAATTGTAACTCATGATCGGAATGCATCCCTGCACCAGACCGTTGAGCGTCATGATCACCACCTGCTGCAGCTTGAAATACGCCCCGAAAAATGCAACGGCAGTCGTAGAATAGAGCACGAGGAACAGATTGGTGAAATAAGTCATGAATGCACCGAGCGCATTCATCAAAAATGACGGGAACCCTATCACGAAAATTTCCTTGAATATCTTGAAATCCAGCTTGAATCCCTTCGTCTTGATCTTTACTTTCTGCTTACGGAAAATCAGCACATAAAATGCCAGGATCATCGAGAATGTATATCCGCACACAGTAGATACCGCAGCTCCTTCGACTCCCATTTCCGGGAAGATCCACACACCAAAAATAAGAAGGGGATCCAGAACAAAATTCAGCAGAACACCAGCGATCTGAAACCACATCGGTGCAATCATGTTCCCCGTTCCCTGTAAAACTTTCTGGATGCAGATATGTACCATGCTGGACACTTCCATAAAAGCACAGATCCTCATATAATCCACCGCCATATCATAAATGGCGGGATCTTCTGTGAAGGAGGCAAAAAAAGGTTTCATAATGAGCAGAACCACGATGGTTACGATCACGCCGCATGCAGCGGAGAGAATGATTCCATTTGAGACCACGCTGTTGGCCATATCCTGATTTTTCTGTCCCAGATACCTGGCAATCAGTACATTGACACCAACACCTATTCCGATCGACATAGCGATCATAAGCGTAGTGATCGGAAACGCCAGAGAAACAGCAGTAAGCGCATCCTCTGAAATCCACGATACAAACATACAATCCACAAAATTGTATGTATACTGAAGAAACATCGAAATCAACGGAGGGACCGACATCGTCACGATCAGCGGCAGCATCGGTTTTGTCTCCATTTTATTCAGTTCGCCCATCTTCTTCATCTCCTTTAATCACACCAAACCGAATATGAACTCTTTATTTTGTTCTAATCATTGTAACACATTGATAGGGTGGTCACAAGCAGATATGTAACCGGTTTCACGCTTTCTTCCTGCCACCTTTCAGATGCAAAACCCTTCCATTTGTGATACCATAGAACAAGTAGCAAGGAGGCTCACTATGAATACATTTGAAATATCCCCCTTCCGCCTGGAAGGGGACGTCTGGCTGATCCTGGATCAGACCAGGCTGCCCGGCACCGAAGTTTATCTTCGCCCGGAAACAAAAGAAGACATCTGGCACGCCATAAACACCCTGCAGGTTCGGGGAGCACCGGCTATCGGCATCGCCGCGGCATACGGTCTCTGGCTTTCTGTAAAGTATTTTACCGGAAGCATGGAAGAGTTCGCAAAGACTTTGCAGGCCGCCAAAGACTATCTGGTGACTGCCCGTCCAACAGCCGTCAACCTTGCCTGGGCACTGGAACGCATGTGGAACACCTGGCAGAAATCTCAGCCCTGCGATATCATAACGTCTAAAGACCTGCTCTTCGCAGAAGCAAAAAAAATCTACGAAGAAGATGTTGCCGCCTGCAAAGCCATGGGCGAATACGGACTGACCCTGCTGAAACCGGGCATGAGGATCCTGACCCACTGCAATGCGGGAGCACTGGCGACATCTAAATACGGAACCTGCCTGGCACCTATCCACCTGGGACAGGAACGAGGCTATAACTTCCATGTATTCTCCGACGAGACACGCCCGCTCCTGCAGGGAGCACGACTCACATGCTGGGAACTACAAAAGTCCGGCGTAGATGTGACCCTGATCTGCGATAACATGGCTGCATCTGCCATGAAACAGGGCAAGATCGACGCCGTAGTAGTCGGCTGCGACCGGATGGCCGCCAATGGTGACGGAGCCAATAAAATCGGGACTTCCGGAGTCGCCGTGCTGGCGAAGGAATACGGCGTCCCGTTCTACATGTACGTGCCGACTTCCACCATCGACCTTTCTACGCCGACCGGTGCAGATATCCATATTGAAGAACGAAACGGCGAAGAGATCCACAAGCTCTGGTACGCTGAAGATATGGCTCCTGCCGGGATCAAAACCTGGAATCCGGCCTTCGATGTGACTGATGCGAAATACATTACAGCAGTTATCACAGAAAAAGGCATCGTACGTCCGCCATACACGGAAAACCTGCCGAAAGTTTTTAAATAACAAGGAAAAAATACATGTCAAATCCACTATAAGTGGTATAATAAATTACAACAGAAAACGGAGGTGTTATTATGAAAGAATTCAATCGCCCGACCATGCTGATGATCCTGGATGGGTACGGCATCAATCAAGATACATACGGTAATGCTATCGCAGCAGCGGACAAGCCGCATCTGGATGAGATCTTTACAAAATATCCTGGAACAACACTGAAAGCCTGCGGACTGGACGTAGGTCTTCCGGAAGGCCAGATGGGAAATTCCGAAGTCGGTCACCTGAACATCGGCGCCGGCCGGATCGTCTATCAGGATCTCACCATGATCACAAGGGCTGTCGAAGACGGCAGCTTCTTTGAAAACGAAGCTTTGCAGAAAGCTATGGCTCACGTAAAAGAAAACCATTCAGCTCTCCATCTTTTAGGGCTGCTTTCTGATGGTGGCGTCCACAGCCATATCAGCCACCTGTTTGCTCTCATCGATATGGCGAAAAAAGAAGGCATCGAAAACCTTTACGTTCACTGTTTCCTGGACGGCAGAGACGTGCCTCCTCGCTGCGCCGAAAAGTACATTAGTCAGCTGGAAGATCACATGAAAAAAACCGGTCTCGGTAAGATCACAACCGTATCCGGCCGCTACTATGCCATGGATCGTGACAAACGCTGGGATCGTGTCGAAAAAGCCTACAACGCTATGGCGTGCGGCGAAGGGGAACAGGCTCCCGACGGTGCATCTGCAGTGAACCAGGCTTACAGCCGCGACGAAAACGATGAATTCGTGCTCCCAACTGTCATTGATGGAGCAAACGGCAGCGTTAACAACGGTGATGCTATGATCATGTTCAATTTCCGCCCGGACCGTGCCAGAGAAATCACACGGGCATTTGTGGATGAGGATTTCGATGGATTTGAACGAAAAAAAGAGATCAAAGATCTCTGTTATATCTGCATGACTCAGTACGATGCCGAGATGCCCAACGTCTCCCTTGCCTTCCCGCCGGAAACTATGGCCAATACGCTGGGAGAATATATCGCAGATCAGGGACTGACCCAGCTGCGCATTGCGGAAACAGAAAAATACGCCCATGTGACTTTCTTCTTCAACGGTGGTGTGGAAGCACCTAACCGCAACGAAGACCGCATCCTGGTTCCTTCCCCGAAGGTGGCCACATACGACATGCAGCCGGAAATGAGCGCTTATGAAGTAACAGAAAAAGTTCTGGAAGCCATCGAAACAGATAAATACGATCTGATCATCCTGAATTTTGCCAACGCCGATATGGTTGGTCATACAGGTGTCATAGAGGCTGCAAAAAAAGCCATTGAAGCCCTGGACAAGTGCGTACCTCAGATCGTAGACTCCATCCTGGCAAAGGACGGTCAGATCCTGCTGACAGCAGATCACGGCAATGCCGATGTGATGCTGGATAAAGACGGTAACACGGTAACGGCTCACTCCCTCAACGATGTACCGTTGCTCCACATTGCCAACGAGCCTAAGCAGCTGAAAGACGGCGGACGCCTGTGCGACATAGCGCCGACCATCCTGAAGCTGATGCATCTGGATATCCCGGCAGAAATGACCGGAAAGCCGCTGGTATAGCCTGCGGCACACCGCAAGCCACCTGACGCCTGTGAGTGCGTAAAAGAGCGGAAAAAGAATCAAAGTCAAAAAGAGCCGGGAGAGAATCCTAAAAGATTCTCTCCCGGCTCTTTTGTATCGTTTCTATCTTGTCGCCATAAAACAGACTTTGTCCTCTCTTACAGCAGTTCTTTTCTCGAAAGGTTGATACGGTTCTGGCTGTCGATTTCCGTTACCTTGACCTTCACGATATCACCGATATTCATTTCGTCTTCTACCTTCTCTACACGATGTTTTGCCATCTTGGAAATATGAAGCAGACCTTCTTTTCCCGGCAGGATCTCGATAAATGCCCCAAAGTTCATGATACGAGTTACCTTACCTTCATAGATCTCGCCCGGTTCCGGTTCTTTGGTCAGCAGCTCGATCTCTCTTACGCCAGCCTCTGCGCTCTTCATATCAGGCGCTGCGATATAAACCAGACCAGTATCGTCGATATCGATCTTGACACCGGTTTCTGCGATGATGCGATTGATAGTCTTGCCTCCCGGTCCGATGACAGTACGAATGTGATCCGGATCGATATGCATGGAGATGATCCTCGGTGCATACGGTGACATTTCTTCTCTCGGAGCAGGCAGCTCGTCCAGCATTTCCTTCATGATATGCATTCTTCCTTCATATGCCTGTTTCAAAGCGTTCTGCAGAACTTCCTTGGAAAGGCCATGAACCTTGATGTCCATCTGGATCGCCGTAACGCCCTTTGCAGTACCTGCAACCTTGAAGTCCATATCGCCCAGGAAGTCTTCCATCCCCTGGATGTCGGACAGGATCGCCATCTTGCTGCTTCCGTCTTCTTCCACGCGCTCGATAAGACCCATCGCAATACCAGCTACAGGAGCCTTGATAGGAACGCCTGCATCCATCAGTGCCAGACAGCTTCCGCATACCGATGCCTGAGAAGTAGATCCATTAGAGGATAACACTTCCGATACGACACGGATCGCATACGGGAAATCTTCCTCACTCGGCAGTACCGGCAGCAGTGCTCTTTCCGCCAGTGCACCATGTCCGATCTCTCTTCTGCCCGGGCTCTTCATTCTTCCTGCTTCTCCTACGGAATACGGCGGGAAGTTGTAGTGATGCATGTATCTCTTTTCAGTCTGTTCATTGATGCCGTCGATAGTCTGCGCTTCGCTGAGCGGCCCTACGGTAGCAACGGAAAGCACCTGAGTCTGTCCTCTCTTGAAAAGGCCGGAGCCGTGAGTTCTCGGCAGTACATGAGTGTCACACCAGATCGGACGGATCTCCGTGCGTTTTCTGTTATCCGGACGAATACCGTCGTCCAGTATCATCTTTCTTACCTGTTCCTTTGTGATGGTGTAAAGCACATTGCCGATATCCTTGCCGTTATCCGGATAGATTTCTTCAAAATGTTCTTTTGTTTCAGCTTCTACAGCGTCCATATTGTCCAGACGTTCCATCTTGTCGTAAGTCTGGATGGCAGCTCTCATCTTGTCTTCTGCATATTCTCTGACAGCAGCTTCGATGTCTTCCGGAACCTTATACAGTTCGATTTCCATCTTAGGCTTGCCGACTTCTTTTACGATTTCTTCGATGAATTCAACGATCTTCTTGATTTCTTCATGTGCGAACATGATAGCGTCCAGGATAGTATCTTCCGGCACTTCCTGTGCACCTGCTTCTACCATCATGATCGCTTCTTTCGTTCCAGAAACCACCAGATGCATCGTGCTTGCTTCCCTCTGTTCTAAAGACGGGTTCACGATGAACTGTCCATCTACCATTCCGATGAGAACCGAACCTGTCGGGCCTTCCCACGGAATATCCGAAATAGCCAGTGCTACGGAAGATCCGATCATAGCAGCGATTTCGGAAGGTGCGTCATCGTCTACGGACATGACTGTCGCAACGACCTGCACGTCATTGAAGAAACCCTTCGGGAACAGCGGACGAAGCGGTCTGTCCATCAGACGGGAATTGAGGATCGCCTTTTCGCTAGGTCTTCCTTCTCTCTTTATAAATCCGCCCGGAATCTTTCCTGCTGCGTACATTTTTTCCTCATAATCGCAAGACAGCGGGAAAAAATCGATGTCCGGTCTTGGCTCCTTGGACGCACACGCCGTTACGTTTACAACTGTATCGCCGTATCTTACCATAACCTGTCCATTGGCCAGTTCGCAGACTTTGCCAATTTCAAGCTCCAGCAGCTTACCGCCGATGGCAGTCTTGAATGTTCTGTAATCAGTGAATTTCATAATAAACAACTACCTCCTGTTTATTTGCTCTTACTCTTAAACATCTCAGATGCTTATGCACCTGATATAAAAATAAAGACGGGGAATGAAAGCCCCGTCTAAATTATCAAGTTGATTTACTTTCTTAAACCTAAACGAGCGATAAGATCTCTGTATCTCTGCAGATCCTTCTCTTTCAGGTAATTAAGAAGGTTTCTTCTCTGTCCTACCATCTTCAGAAGTCCTCTTCTGGAGTGGTGATCCTTCTTATGAACTTTCAGGTGTTCGTTCAGATCGTTGATTCTGTAAGTCAGGATAGCAACCTGTACTTCCGGAGAACCTGTATCTCCTTCTTTTGTCTGATACTCTTTAATGATTTCTGCCTTTTTTTCTGTTGTAATCATGTTCGTCTTCCTCCTTGTTTTGATACGCCTGAAGCCCAGACGCCGTCGGAGTGTCGTCCGACTGAGCCGCAGGTAAAATTACTAACAACTTATGTTACCATACTGATACTTGTTTTGCAATACAAATCTCTCTGTCCTCCGGGACTTTCTGCAGATTCTGCAAAGTTTCCTGCAAAGGCTCCTCCCGGCGTTATATTTCTTATGCTGTTTAGGCTTCTTCCGGTTCTTCCTCGCCATCTCCTACACTGATATCGATCCCGTTGACCGTAACACCTTCCCCTGCCGGGATCAGCAAATACTGGCTCCCATCGATTTCCTGAGTCGTGATCAGGTATGTATATTCCGGATCCACCGTGATCTTCACCTCCGGTGTCTTCATCTCGAATTTCTTGCTTTCCATCACGTTGATCGGGTTCAGGATGGACTGATCACCAAACTCTTTGCGGCAGGCTTCATTGAAAATCTCCACCTTTTCTTCCGGCACACCGCTGTGCTTGAGCACGTCATCCAGATCCTCCACAAACAGCTCCGGCACTTCCGGATCCTGGCTTTCCTTATGAACCAGCAGCTGCTGCCTGATCTGCCCGTGGACCGCCTTGACCACGTCCAGACTGCAGTCTTCTCCCAGGGATTCGCAAAGCACATCAGTGAAAGCATGCTGCTGTGCTCCCGCAGACATAGGCGACTTTTCGATATGAAAGATTCCGTCAATGAATTCATGATGAATATCCACAAGCCCGCGGCTGTAATACAGTGCATTGTAGATGTTGGTGCTTCGGTCATCAAACGATGGAAACATAAATCCCAGCTCCGGATTCCCCAGCACATGTCCCGACGATGCTCCCCGGAAATTCTGTTCTTCTGCAAAGTAACGTAAGGACGCCCTGGCATCCTTTACAGGACATATGCAGCAGATGATATAGTCAAACACCTCGTTTGATCCTTCCTCCCAAAGCTCATCGTCACGTCCCTTGAACGGAATATCATAAGAATCGCTCGCCAGCAGGATCACATAGCTGTCGTCGCCGAAATCCAGCGACTCAATGACCCTCTTATAAAACAATTCCCTCATATCTTCATCTCGAAGATGGGACTGCCTGAGAGCCTGTAAAAGCCGGTGCTCATCGCTGTCCTCCACCTGTTTCGTGGAAAACTCGATATCCAGCAGGTTCTTTCCCAGCGTACCGGAAATAGATTTTTTAAGAAGTTTCAGATACAGTTCCGCTTCCTCCTGCTCCATAAGCCCCATGGACATGTCCATGCGCGCCACAATATCCTTTGCCGCATTGACATAACAGCCGTACACATGGCTGATGCTGTCTTTATCTAGTGTAAAACGTTTTCTGATTTCACGTAATTCTTTCTGATTCATCCCCGCTCTTCCTCCTGTAATGCGAAAACTTTTATTCCATATGCCCTGTTAAATTATCTTTTTACTGAATCGATACGCTGCCAGGCAGGATGCTGCCGGTATGATCGCGATACATCCCACCGCACTGATAATAATATTTATGATCCCCTCTGCAAATTCTCTCGAATTTATCATGACTTCCAGTGAATAATACATGCTGAAATTGATAAATAAAATCAAATATTCTCCTGCAAATATGAAGAATAGCGTATTTACGGTGGAACTTAAAATACTGCCTCCTATTTTCATCCCTGAAAGAATCAGCTCTCTTTGTTCATATTCGGGATTATGCCTTGCGATTTCATAAACTCCGGAAACGATCGCCATCGCAGTATCAACTATGGCACCAACAAGAGTCCACAGCATCACCAGTATCGCGATAGCAAACATATCGACACCGATATCCCCGCTGTAGCCATTTGACTGCCTGATTTTATTTTCCCCCACAAAAGACATTCCCTGCAGGTGCCCCCCATAAACGAATACTGCGATCAGTGCCAGCATGACTGCTGCAATAACGATCACAGCTATAAACGCAACTCGCGTTTTATCGTTTACTTCATTTTGATAAAATATAGTAATACAAATTACGATCAGTATCGCCGCAATGGAAACTATCATCGGCGGAAGTCCTAAAGAAATCGCCCAGATCACAGCAACTAAAACGATCGCATTCAAGGATAAGGTCATAAGCGTTTTCGCAGTGCGATCCCCTCCGACCAAAAGACAGAGGACTACCAAAACGATGCACAAAACTGAAATCATCATCTTTTTTCTCCCCTCCTTAAAAACATGGAAGACGCCATCACAGAAAGCGGGATGGTGATCAGTATCCCTATTGCTCCGGCAAGAAACCGCGTGATCTCAAAAAAGGCATCGTATTTCAAAACAGTAACAAAACCGATATCATTCCTCATGGAAATAATGAAAATCGGTATGATGGCAGCCAGATTCGTGAAGAACACAACATTTATCATAGTTCCCGTTATATCGTCTGCCACCTCTTTCGCCGAATCCACAAGAGCTTTCGTACCGATATCAGGTGTCTTGCGGATCAATTCTACCGAGCATGCCGTGATCGTCACTGCAATATCTATGATCGCACCCAGACATCCGATCATTATCTGTGAAAGGAATAAATGATTTGCCTGCTTTACAGTATATGGCTCCGGAAGAAAATCTAAATATTCATACCCCATATTGGCTGTCTTCCAGATCAGGGCAAAACATAGCAGCCCTACGACTGCAAGCGCTCCGATGGTTACAATAAAAGAGATCAATGTAACTCTGCTTGCCCCGCTGACCAGAAACAACAGGATAAAAGCAAAGAGCAGGCAGGATACTACCGTCATCAGCAGGATATCGACGCCCTTTACATACAGCAGCGTCATGGCAATAAAGATCACGATATCCGCCACAAAGCACACCGTAGTAAAAAAGCCCTTTCGACCTCCGAAGCCAAGCAGCATACCCAGCAAAAGAATGACCGCAGCAGCTACCCAGTGATCACGTTTGACACCTGTGATCGTTTTTAATTCCGAATCCAGAAACACCACATCTCCTTTATGGTATTTCTGATCATAAACGAGAGCCTTATCATATTTTAACTCGATATCTCTGAACTGACCTTTCTCTTCTCCATTTTTGATTTCTGCCTGGATCTGCTGTTTCTCGCCACTGGTTTTGACTGTGGTTATTTTCCCGATCGGCTTGCTGTACAAGCTGTAATCATGATACACGCATAGAAATGCGATCGTTCCACAAACCAGAACTACTATAAACTTTATTACCACATTAATGATAAATTTGTTCACATCCAATACCACCTGTTATTTATTTTCTAAACTTCCTTCTTCCCCACGACATTACATTTTACTCTACCCCGGCTCGATATGCAAGCAGAGACCTTTGCAAAAGCATTGCCCGAAGATCCTGCAAAGCCTCCGGCAGTGCGCTTTGCAGAAAAAAGAGAGACCGTCTTCCCTGATGGTCTCTCCTCACAGATTCTATTATGATGCAACATTATTTCCAGAAATCCGTATCTTCCTTGACGCCGATATCCTTGGCGATAAAGTGCGGATCCTTGCCTTCCTTACGCTGTTTTACATAGTCGTTGAGACATCTTACGGCAGTGCCTCCCAGGATCAGGATAGTCGGTACGTTCACAACTACGATCATGCCCTGCAGCATGTCCGCAGTATCCCATACGAATGCTGCACTTGCCACAGCACCGATGTACACAACGACCGTAGCGATGATTCGGAAAACCAGAAGTTCTCCTCTGCTCGGTACTCTTCTGATGATGAATTCCAGACATCCTTCACAGTAGGAATAGTTTCCGATCAGCGTCGTGAACGCGAACAGCGACATTGCTACTGCCAGGAAAATCGGTCCGAAGCTTCCCAGTGCATCGCCCATGGATGCCTGCACATAACCAGCTGCATCTGCTGATCCATCTACCGCGTATTTTACCGGATCGATATTGGTGCTCAGGCACATGAATGCCGTTGCTGAACAGATCAAAAGCGTATCGATAAATACAGAAAGCATCTGCACCAGCCCCTGTTTTACCGGATGAGAAACATCTGCTTTTGCGGCAGCATTCGGAGCAGAACCCATACCAGCCTCGTTGGAGTACAGACCTCTTTTGATACCCCACATAATGCAGGAGCCTGCGAATCCTCCGAAAATAGAAGGGAAATCGAATGCGCCCTTGAAAATCATTGCAAACATGTGCGGGATGTTTGTGATATTGAGTGCCATGATCAGCAGTGATACCAGCACGTAAATAACGCCCATCACCGGAACCATAACGGCAGTGACACGAACGAGTCTCTTGGCTCCGCCGATTACGATAACGCCGAAGAGGATCGCCAGGATCAGTCCTATGAGTTTCGGCGTCACGCCTGCATCGTAGAAGCTGAACGCTGCAAATGTGGACTGCAGGTTGTAGGCAGCCAGCATATTGTATCCTACAGCGTAGATCATGATGATCAAAAAGGAAAAGATCACACCCAGCCATCTCTGCTTCAGTGCTGTCTGCATGTAGAATGCGGGACCACCGTAACTGGATCCGTCTTTATCACGTTTCTTATAGATCTGCGCCAGCGTAGATTCTATAAAGGCGGTCGCTCCACCGATAAAGGCAGTCAGCCACATCCAGAAAATTGCGCCTGGACCTCCCAGGCAGATTGCTGTCGCTACTCCGATAATATTTCCGGTCCCGACTCTGGATGCCGTGGAAACCATCAGCGCTCCAAAAGAAGAGATCCCATTTTCACTTTTCGGTTTTTCAGCAATAACTTTAAAAGATTCCTTGAACAGACGAACCTGGATGAATTTACACCGGAATGTAAAGTACAGCCCGCCTACGATCAGGAACACTGGTACGAACCATGGCTGATACAGCACACCGCTGATCGCCAGGATCCATGAGTGAATAACATCTAACATAACTTCCGTTCCTCCTAAAAAATGACTTGAACAATACCATCCTCTCTTAGTCCGTAAACCCCTAAATGCACGCTTTTGACGCATCAGCTTCACCAGTATAACAGAAATTTGCAGGTTATACAATCAAAATTGCAAATCGATGCCCCGTGTGGTAAAATGAGGCTATCGATTCAGTTAGTTTCAACTACCCCCTTAATGAAGGAGATCCAATATGAATACATTTTATGGCATTTTAATACCTTTTCTCGGAACCACACTGGGAGCCGCGTGCGTATTCTTTCTGAAAAAAGCATTGAGCGAATCTTTGCAGCGTGCTCTGACCGGTTTCGCCGCAGGTGTCATGGTAGCCGCTTCAGTGTGGAGCCTGCTGATCCCTGCCATTGAACAAGCCTCCGGGATGGGGCGTCTCTCCTTCGCCCCTGCCGTGATCGGATTCTGGTGCGGCATATTGTTTCTGCTTCTGCTGGATCACGTCATCCCTCATCTCCATAGAAACTGTGAACAGACAGAAGGACCAAAAACCCATTTGCAGCGCTCTACCATGCTGCTACTGGCCGTCACACTCCACAACATCCCGGAAGGCATGGCCGTCGGCGTCATGTACGCAGGCTACCTGTCCGGAAATGCACAGATCACTGCCGCCGGTGCACTGGCTCTCTCCCTGGGCATCGCCATCCAGAACTTCCCGGAAGGAGCCATTATCTCCATGCCCCTGCGAGCCGAGGGCATGAGCAAGTCAAAAGCCTTTCTCTGCGGAACTCTTTCTGGTATCGTTGAGCCCATCGGTGCCCTCCTGACCATCCTGGCGGCCCAGCACATCATCGCCTTCCTGCCTTATTTTCTCAGTTTCGCCGCCGGAGCCATGCTCTACGTCGTCGTAGAAGAACTCATCCCTGAAATGTCTCAGGGGCGCCACTCCAACCTGGGCACCCTCTTCTTTGCCATCGGCTTTACTCTGATGATGGCTCTGGATGTAGGGCTGGGGTAACTGGGGTAAACGGCTTGCTAACATCTGCTCACGTTATGAATTCCCAGATCGAAAATTTTCTGACCTAATTGGGAATCAATCTCTCGATTCAGATGTCTGCTCGCGTCATGAATTCCCAGATTTGATTTTTTCAAAGCTATATGGGAAGTTCGATACTGTAAACGTTTCAAGATCCATGCGCAGCACTCGCTATGATTCCTCAAAAGACATAGAAACTATTCATCTGGGAACTGTTTTTCTCTACATTGTAAATATCTTGTAAAGCAATTCCCAGCTTGCTGTTTTATTTTGAAAAATGGGAATTCATGAATGAAGAAACAGCTCATAAGCCGTAAAAAATCCAAATCAAGATCATTTTTTTCGCAATCTGGGAATTCATGATTTCCCAGATTGCGCACCATACCCTATTTGTTGTACTTTCTCTTTTTGCCTGCAACTGTTGTCCCATAAAAAAAACTCAGAGCAAAAGCTCTGAGTTTTTATTGGTGCGGATAAGAGGATTCGAACCTCCATGAAGTTGCCCTCACACGGACCTGAACCGTGCGCGTCTGCCAATTCCGCCATATCCGCAAGTTTTTTGTTTTCCTTGACGCGACTATTTCATTATACATCGTTTTGCGATTTTTGCAAGCTTTTTTTGAAATTTTTCTTGATTTTTTTCGATCTTTTTTTTGCCGTTTTCTGAATCCCTTTATTTTGCAAGGCTTTGGGTGAGTTTACCTAATGATTCAGAATTATCCATTTATCCCAGATTTCACCGCCGCGTTTTTTGGTTTAAAACCACCCGGATCTAATCCGAGATTTTTAATACGGACACGTATACTCTCCGAAGTAATTTCCTCTCTGAATATCATCTGCCTTGTTAAATTCATACTGTACCAGTGCCAGGTTTATGATCTGAAATCCTAACAGCTGCAGTACCAGATAAAGCACCCGTGTATCTGTACTTCTGTATTCCAGATACCGATTCTTGAGCATGTCTGACTTTTCTCCCAGTTTCCAGGCCCAGTAATAGCTGTAGATCCCGAAAGTGATCAGGCTCAGCAGAAATGCAATCCCTCCGGACGTCTGGTTGGGATGACGAGTCATGCGGTTGATTTCATTCGTCGCAACGATGAACCAGTAGATCTCGTATATTCCAAATGTAATGATCGAAAACACGATGCAGAGTGCAATGTTTCTTCTCATAGTGCGTCCCACTCCTTTCTTGTCCCGAAGGTTGTCAAAGCAAAAATAGAATGGGCAAGGCGTAAGCCGGGTTCTGTATCTGACAATCATCTATCTTGGCTTCCTGTTACCAGAAAGCTCATGCGACCTACCTACCGGGCAGCGACGGGCCGCCGCTTTTTCTGCCCTATTTGGTCTTGCTCCGAATGGGGTTTACACGAGAAATATGTTACCATATCTCCCTGTGAGCTCTTACCTCACAATTTCAACCTTACCACGGCATTACCCGTTTCGGCGGAATGTTTCTGTTGCACTTTCCCTACAGTTACCTGCGCCGGACGTTATCCGGCATTCTTGCCCTGCGGAGCCCGGACTTTCCTCATACATCCCAAAGATGCACGCGATTGTCTGCCTTACCCAAAATATAAAATCCAGTTGTTCCTAGAAATTTATATCATACAAACTACATTTTGTAAAGGACAATTACAGCTTAGTGCGAAGCAGAGCATATTCCTCATATTTTCCAACTGCTCAGTATTTCTTCTGTTTTCATTGCTTTTCCTCTTTTACGATGATATACTGAAAATGTACGCCCTTTATGGCGTATCGTTATTATTTACAAAGGTTATTTCACAAATCAAGGAGGAACAACACCAATGGAATTAGAAGCAATAAATGCTGGTATACTTTCCATCGTGCCACCTGTGGTCGCCATCGTACTGGCACTGGTCACAAAAGAGGTGGTATTCTCCCTCGTGCTTGGCATCTTGTCGGGTACAACGATCTATGCCTTTTCCACAGGAACCGGAATCGTTGGCATTTTCGACACAACGACACAGCTGATGGCCACAAAGCTGGGAGATAACACAACAATGATCATATTCCTCTGTCTGCTGGGTATTCTCGTAGCACTGGTAAACCGTGCCGGAGGTTCCCGCGCATACGGAGAATGGGCTGTAAAAAAACTTAAAAGCAAACGAAGCGCATCGGTTGCTACAGCCTTTCTGGGGATCCTGATCTTTATCGATGACTATTTCAACTGCCTGACAGTAGGTACCGTTATGCGTCCGGTAACAGACCGTTTCGATATGTCCCGGGAAAAGCTGGCATATCTCATCGATGCTACTGCAGCGCCGATCTGTATCATCGCACCGATTTCATCATGGGCAGCATCCGTAATGTCATATTATCCAGAATCAGCATCCCACAGCGGAATGACCGCATTCCTGTCATCCATCCCGATGAACCTGTATGCCATCCTGACCATCTTCATGGTATTCTACATGGCGATCCGCAAGAACGGGGACTTCGGCCCGATGCTCAAGGCGGAAATGGCTGCAACAAAAGGGATTCATGAAGGAAGACTGGAACAGGGCACCGCAGAAAAAGAATTTCTGGAACAGCTGGAGCACTCCAAAGGCAAGATCTGCGACCTGGTTATACCGATCCTGTTCCTGATCGTAGCCTGCATCCTGTCCATGCTGTATGTAGGCGGATACTGGGGCGAAGAAAAGATGAGCCTTTTCGATGCGTTCGGAAACACCGACGCCGGAACTGCACTGGCACTGGGTGCGCTGGTTACGCTGATCTTCTCCTTCATCTACTTTATGCTTAGAAAAGTCCTGACATTCCGTGACTTTTTCAAATGCATCAACCCAGGAGTAAACTCCATGGTAGCAGCATGTATCATCCTGACGCTGGCATGGACCATCAGCGGCGTCTGCAGAGATCTGCTTTCCACAGGTCCTTACGTAGCACATCTGGTAGAGACATCCGGTGTACCGGTCGGCATCCTTCCGGCACTGATATTCGTAGTGGCATGCTTCCTCTCCTTCTCGACAGGAACGGCATGGGGAACTTTCGGGATCCTGATCCCTATCATCATCTCCATCTGCGAAGTAGCCGCACCGGAACTGCTGATCGTAACACTGTCCGCTACACTTGCAGGCTCCGTATTCGGCGATCACACATCCCCGATCTCCGACACGACGATCCTGGCGTCTACTGGTGCACAGTGCAACCACCTGAAACACGTTGGAACTCAGGTACCATATGCCTGCACCGTAGCCGTATGCTGCCTGATCGGATATATCATCGCAGGCTTTACCGGCAAACTGGGACTGGCTGCCTGCACAGCTATCACGCTGCCGTCTGCACTGGTTCTGCTCTTTATCGCGCTTATCATCATGCGCAAGATCGCAGGTCCTGCAAGATATCAGAACAAAGCTGCACAGGAATAAACCGCAGCCAACAAAATGACAAAACCATTACGAATCACATAACTAAAACCCGCTCAGAAAACATCCATTATTCAAAGGATGCTCCTGAGCGGGTATTTTTTTATGCAAAGCCTGCTCCGCAGGCTGTATACTGCTTTACCGTCATACCTCCATCACGACATCGATGTAAAAAACCTTATCGTCATGAGAAAAACGAGCAGTGCCATTATATTTTTCTGCGGTGATCCGAATCGAAGAAAGTCCGATTCCCGAACCGTCTTTTCTGGACGAAGCATATTTTCCGTCTTTTTTTCGTACCTCATCATCAAAGCTGTTTGATGAAACAATATACAGGTCACGTTCATTTTTTAATAACACCGAAAAGTGATGGAAACGCTCACCCTCTTTTGCAGTAAGACAACCGTGATACACATTTTCCAGCAGATTTCCCAGCATGCCACAAAGGTCATTGTCGGAAATTTTGCAGTCCGAAAGGGAGATCTCCCACTGTCTGCGCACGCCGTACATCTCCAGCAGCGTTTCATAATAATTCAGCAGTGCATTGACAGAAAGGTTACGACACCATGCTCTGATCTCATTCTGCGGCAGATCCGCAACAAAACTCTGAAGATAGTTTTTCAGCGCCTCCACATCATTTTGTTCCGCCAGACTAAGCATCGTAATGGCAGATTGTCTAAAATCATGCCGTATCCTGGACGATTCTTCTATGTATGTCTGCTGGGCAATATACTGATGCTCCTGCATCTGCATAAGCTGTATCCTCTCTCGCTGATCCAGGCTCTGGATCAGTTCCATCGCCACAAAGTAAAAGCTCACATAGATGATCAGCATCAGCAAAAACATACCGCTTAGCACAAACAGATACAGGAAAAACATATTACCGAAATACAAATGACTGTAATCCCTTGGCTGAATGACATAATTGCCGGCAGAAAATATGAGAGGTGCCGGGATCATAATATACCAGACTCTGGCATGGAACAGTTGATCCACGAGCCGGCATCCGTATTTCAGCAGCAAATAAGCAAGCAGCAATGTAAGGCTCACACTGAAAATCAGCTGCACTCCCGTCGCCATAACACAGGAATCGAACCTGTCCTCCGTTGGATGTATCCATGCGTCTACAGCGATGGCGTAATCCGACATAAACGATGAAAGCGCGATTGCCAGGAAAAATATAGCCAGCTTTTCGCCAAGACCGCACTTGACCATCCTGTAATAAAACATAAAGCACATTATAATTGCAGCAAAGAACACCAGATCTCCATTCACGCCCAGCGATAAGGTCGAAAAAATACCTGCCAGTGAAAGCGATGTGATTCCTCCTGCAGCGATACCCGCAGTCGTTTTAGCGGAATACTTCAACTGGTTTTTCATCGGAAGAAAGCAGATCGCGGCCGCCGGTATCAAGCATAAATACTGAATGAATTCTGCCAGATAAACCTGATTCATTTTCTTTCCCTTTCTTCAGAACTTCTTCGGATCTTAGCGAATTCGTAATCACGCCACTGCTGTTTCAGCTTTGTCGCATTACGTATCGTAACAGGTACCGTGATCCCGCTGGACAACTTACAATCCCGTTTGGACATTTCCAGAATATGATCCATGTTGCACAAAACCCCGCGACTCACCTGCAGGAAACGCTCATCCTCGATCAGCTGCTCTGCCAGTACGCCATAGTACATTCTTGGACGGTATTCGTTTCCATCGACATCGTAGATCCTCGTACTGTGATTATCCGCATACAGACATACGATTTCTGAATACATCAATCTGATTTCCAGGTTGTTGTACAGAAATGAGAAAAACTGATCCTTATTGGGAATGATTTTCAGTGCATCGAGAAGACAATTCGTGATCTGTTCCAGATCCACCGGTTTTTCCACATAATCAAAGGCATGACACGAAAACGCATTTTTCATATGATCCTGGCTTGATGTCAGGAAAATCAGGATCACATGGCTGTCAGATTTGCGGATCTGCTCCGCCGTTTCCACACCATCCATCCCATCCATAAAAATATCCATAAAGATAATATCATAGCTGTGTGCCGTGAAATGATTCAAAAAGTCCTCACCGCTTGCGAAACAATCGAGTCTATAATGCAGCCGCTGCTCCGCTGCGAACTCTCCCAGCAGCATCGCAACATGATCGCGTAATTCTTTCTTGTCATCCACTAAAGCAAATCTCATCTCTTACTCCTGTTTCCTCTACCACTTATCCCAGCTGAAACGGATCCAGATCCACACCGGAAGCCAGCACCTCCACACGAGCCGGCAGCATCGATGTCAGTATAGACTGCATCGTCTTTCCAAACAGCTTTTCTGTCCCGTAATGACCAGCATCGATAAGGCAGATCCCATACGTCGCAGCCGCCTGAGCTTCATGATATTTTACATCTCCTGTCACAAAGACATCGCATCCAAGCTTTTGCGCCATCGGCAGAAGATCTGCCCCTGCACCGGTGCATAATCCCGCTTTGTGAAAACGCAGTTCCGATCCATCTGCTCCTTCGCGATCTCCTGTCGCGATACGTATCGATTCCGGACGAATACCAAGACCTTCGCTGAGACGCTCCACCAGTTCTTCTACACTGATCGGCCGCCTGAATTCTCCGCATCTTCCAATATCCGCTTCCTCCTTGCGCATCACCATATCCTCGGGAGATCCCACCTTTTCTCCTGCCAGATTCCGCACATTAGAAAGTTTCAGAACGCCAGCCAGTACATCGTTGTTACCACCTTTTGTCTTATCGAACGGCGTATGGCAGGAATAGACAGCGATATCATGCTGCACCAGCTGACGGATCAACCTTCCCGCCGGATCTTCATCCGTAAGTTTTTTGATACCCGAAAACAGTAACGGATGATGCGTTACGATCATTTCGCATCCCAACCGTTCCGCTTCTTTTAAAACCGAAAAATCCAGATCAAGACAGGTCAGCACCTTTGTGACCGGGTGCTTCCGGGATCCAGCCAGAAATCCGCTGTTATCCCAGGTTTCCTGCAAAGCCTCCGGCGCGATCTCGCAAATCTTATCTGCAATCTCGCCGGCTGTCATCCCTTTTTTCTCATTTCGCACCATCACACATCGCCCCTCTCTCACGAACCTGCCTCAACAGATCCTTTAAATAATAAATATTATCACATCGTATTTCCTCCGATGCCCGGTTTCGTTCCTTAGACATCATGATCTGTTCCAGAACGGACTGTTCGTGCTCCAGCATACGCAGTAAAAAAACCTCCACCGGTCCGCCTGCCGATACGATCCACGGCGGGATCTGATAAAAGATCTCCATCTGCCGTTCAGACTCTGATGCACATGCTAAAACATCTTCCGTCAGACAGCTCACAGGGTCTTTCTTTTCATCAGCCGATCTTGCTGTTTCAGGAGAAAGTGCTGTAATGATTTCCGGTATGAAATGACCTTCTTCCACCAGATCCTCATGAATGATGTGAAAACCGTGGTCGCAGAGCCATTTTCTCAAGATCCCCTGTCCGATCCGCGGTTGAAAAACATACTTTCGAAAAGAACAGGTATGTTCCATGTCCCGCTCTAAGAGTTCTGTGATCAGTTTTCCTCCAACTCCGGCGATCACGACAGCATCGACCTCACCCGGTTTTAATACCGTAAGCCCGTCACCCGCGCGAAACTCCGCACGTGCGGCACACTCTTCGTACTCTCCCGTGAAGTATCGTCTGCAGTTTTCCTCCGCTTTTGCCAGAGAAGGCACACTGATATCTGCCAGTATCACCCGATCACACTGTCCACTCTGTAATAGAAATACTGGTAAAAAACCATGGTCGGTTCCGATATCGGCCATGGTTTTCTCATCTTTTAATCGCTCTGCAATGATCTGCAGTCTGTCATTTAGCTTGATCATATCTATATTCCCTGCTTACTCCAGATAGTCCTTTAATTTCTTGCTTCTGGTCGGATGACGCAGCTTCCGGAGCGCCTTCGCTTCGATCTGACGAATACGTTCTCTTGTAACATCGAACTTCTTTCCGACCTCTTCCAGGGTTCTTGCCCGTCCATCTTCCAGGCCGAACCGCAGCTTCAGAACCTTCTGTTCTCTTTCTGTCAAAGTGCCAAGAACATCTACCAGCTGCTCTTTCAGCATAGAGAAAGCAGCCGCTTCCGCCGGTGCCGGAGCATCATCATCCGGGATGAAGTCGCCCAGATGGCTGTCTTCCTCTTCTCCGATCGGAGTTTCCAGTGAAACCGGCTCCTGTGCAATTTTCAGGATTTCACGGACTTTTTCCACCGAGATGCCCATTTCTTCTGCGATCTCGTCCGGGGTCGGTTCTCTGCCTTCCTCCTGCAGCAGCTGACGGGAAACGCGTATCAGCTTATTGATCGTTTCAACCATATGGACCGGAATACGAATAGTTCTCGCCTGATCTGCAATAGATCTGGTGATTGCCTGACGGATCCACCATGTCGCATACGTACTGAATTTATATCCTTTTGTCCAGTCAAATTTATCGACTGCCTTGATCAGACCCAGGTTTCCTTCCTGTATCAGATCCAGGAACAACATCCCGCGACCCACATATTTCTTGGCTATGCTGACAACAAGACGCAGGTTGGCTTCACAAAGCTTCTGCTTCGCATACTCATCTCCTGCTTCCATCCTTTTTGCCAGATCTATCTCCTCCTGTGCAGTCAGAAGAGGGACTTTACCGATTTCCTTCAAGTACATACGTACCGGGTCATCTACCGCAATATTCTTGGAAATAGTGGCTTCCAGATCGATTTCCTTAGCTTCCGGGTTTTCTGCGATAACGGCATCCACTTCCGGATCATCCACATCTTCATCGTCGATTTCCATCAGATCCAGATCATCAGGCTCATTTTCCATAACGATCTCAATGCCTTTTCCGATCAGAGCGTCATAGATTTCATCCATCTGATCCTTATCAAGATCGATATCGCCCAGACGATTGGAAATATCCGTATAGCTCAGCGTCTTCTTGCCCTTGCCTCCGGCTTTTTCCGTCAGATCTTTGATGATGCTCTGTTTCACTGCATCGTCCAGAACATGACTTTCTGCACCGTTATTCTTTTCTGTTTCTGCCTGTTTTGTTGCTTTTTTCTTTTCCATATTGAATTCGTAAGCCCCCTTCTAATTTCTTCGCTTTTTCTGTATTTCCATAAGCTGCTGTGTCAGTGCTATGATTTCTTCTTTATTTTCTTCTTCATCGGCCATGGAAAGCCGCATAAGGATCTCATCTTCCTCTTTTTTCAGGATCTTTGCCCGTATGGAGTGGATACAGTCTTCAAAAATCGTGTCCGATTTATCGTCTGAAATGGTTTCCAGCTCGTTCCGAAGCTTCTCAAGACACTTTTCTGCATCTTCATCCAGAAAATCCTTGAGCCGGTCGTAATCTACGTGACCGCTTCCCCGGTCTATCTGCTGCAGAGCCCTGTAAAGGCTGTTTCCTGCATCACTGACGAAAGCCCGTCCTGCTACATCCGCCGGCAGTTCCATGTATTGGGCATCCCGGAGCATCAGCTTGATCAGATCCTGCTCTGTCAGGCTCATTTCCAGATCCTCACGTCCGGATCTGCCATCACCGCCAAACCGTTCCGTTCTGTGATTCGACCTGTCATACGCTTCATATGCAGATCCGCCGCTGTCCTGACTAGTATTGCCAGTGTATTCAAATCTTATAGCCCCCTCGGAGATCCCCGTCTCCGCCGAAAGCTTTTTGATGTAGATATCGGCCTCGACCGGATTCATCTTCTGCAGTACTCTCACAGCCTCATGAATGAACTCCACCCGCTGCTGCTCATCCTCCATATCATATCGCTGCTTTACCATATTAAGTTTAAAATCTCCATATGGTATCGCATGATCCACCAGATCCAGAAATGCATTTCTGCCGTTTTTCTTGATGAATTCATCTGGATCCTTGCCATCCGTCACCTTGAGGACCCGTGCCCGGCAGCCCTCCCGGTACAGGATATCAAGACCGCGAAATGCTGCGTTCTGTCCTGCCTGGTCGGCATCGTATGAAAGGATCACATTCTTCGTGTAACGTTTGATCAGACGAGCCTGATTTTCTGTCAGCGCCGTGCCCAGCGAAGCCGATATGTTGCGGATCCCGGCCTGATACAGGGATACTGCGTCCATATATCCTTCCACCAGTATGATGGCATCTTCCCGGCTTACATCCTTACGGGTCAGATTCAAAGCATATAGATTGTTTTTCTTCTGAAATACATCAGACTCCTGTGAATTAAGATATTTCGGTTCTCCTTCGCCGATGATCCTGCCCCCGAATCCGATTACCTTCCCCGCAGTATTCATGATGGGAAAAATCACCCGGTTGCGAAATTTGTCAAAGCACCGGTCATTTGATTTAGAAATCAGCCCCAGCGAAAGCAGCTTGTCCTCAGAGATCCCCTTCTGAAGTAGGTAGTCATAAAGACTTCGCCACTCCCCATCGGCATATCCGATCCCAAACCGGTTCATCGTATCCTCGGAGATCCCACGGGTTTTCATGTATGTATAGCCTGGATTTGCTTTCTCCCGCAGTGCGCGAAAAAAGAACATAGCAGCCTGCCGATTGATCTCGTATGATTCATCCTTGTCTTTGCTGGTTCGAAATGCGCCTTCCAGCGAGATACCGTATTCTTTGGCGAGCATCTCCACAGCCCCTTTGAAATCAAGGCTGTAATACCGCTCCACGAAACCGATCACATCTCCTGTTGCGCCGCAGCCGAAGCATGTGAAGATCTGCTTTGTTTCCGATACAACAAAAGAAGGCGTCTTTTCATTGTGAAACGGGCAAATTCCCTTGTAATTGCTTCCGGCTTTTTTCAACGGAACGATCCTGCCTACCACATCAACAATATTACACCTGCTTTTGATCTCATCCACAATATTAGTTTGGTTTCGACTGCTCACCCTGATATCCCTTCTGTATCAATAACACATCCTACTTGTATATACGACAAAAAACGTCTGTTTCCTTTTTTATTTCTTGAAATTTTTTAAAAAAGTTTTTCATACAGACTGACCGCATATCGATCTGTCATGCCTGCCACGTGATCCTTGGCAAGTTCTTCATCAGGAAACTCGCCACGCATCGCAGCCAGCTCCGCCGGGAGCTGATCCGGATGCTCAGAAAAATAGGTGAACAGCACGGTGATTATCGTCCGTACCTTGCTGAGATCCTCAGCCTTTTTTACGTTCTGGTTCAGATACACATTCTGGAACATATAGCTGCGCAGTTCATTCATGGCCTGCGTTTTTTCCTCGCTCAGCTTTGCCTGAGGTTTTTCGAAACTGTTTTCGATCATGTCACGCACCAGCGTATCGATCCGCTTCTTATGAGTGTCTCCCAGGACTCTGATGCATTCCTTCGGCAGATCATCCGTTGTGATGATACCGCTCCGCAGCGCATCATCGATATCGTGATTGATGTATGCGATCCTGTCGCTCACTCTTACCACCTGACCCTCTGGCGTGACCGGGAGCACCTTTCCCGTATGGCATAAAATACCATCCCTGACCTCGTAAGTCAGATTCATGCCTCTGCGGGAACTGCTTCCGGATTCCAGAACATCTACGACCCTCAGACTCTGCTCATTATGATGGAACCCTCCGGAATAGATCTCATTTAAAACCGCTTCCCCGCTGTGTCCAAAAGGGGTGTGCCCCAGGTCATGACCCATGGCGATGGCTTCTGCCAGATCTTCATTTAACCCTGCGCCTCTGGCGATCGTTCTTGCGATCTGAGACACTTCGATGGTATGAGTCAGACGCGTCCTGAAATGATCGCCCTCCGGGGAAATAAAAACCTGTGTTTTATGCATCAGGCGTCTGAATGCTTTAGAATGGATTATCCTGTCCCTATCCCTTTGAAAATCCGTCCGTATACTGCACTGTTCTTCCGGGAGCACCCTGCCCCGGCTTTCTGCCGCCTTCGTTGCACAGGCAGAAAGAACTGCAAATTCTCTTTGTTCTAAATCTTCTCTGATAATCATGGATTTTCTGCCTCCTTCCCCTTTATAATAACCATCTCAAACCCTCTTGTAAAGCGGTTTAGACCAGCTTTTGCACTGTTTCCCCAATGTTTTTCTAAAGCTTTACAAAAGACGCTTCTCCACTTCAGATGCAAGCCGCAGATCTGCCTTTGCAAGAAGGGTCACTACATCTTTCTGCAAAGCCTCCTCCTGAAAGAAAAGACTCTCCGCAATGGCTTCCGTCAGTTCTTTTTTATCTTTTTCCTCTAATGAATCATAAAAATTACCTGCCTGGATCATTTCCTTCATGTGCGCACACCCCTTTCTGCACCTCCCGCTTTATGTGCATAATCCGCGAAATCCGAAAATTCATCTCCCCACAATGAAATCCCCGGGCCCAAATGACCAGGCGAAAAACACAGTTTCTCTGATTCCTCCAAGGACTCCATTTCTGTCAGTTTCAGGATACCAACCCGGACTGGAGGAAAAATCGCTTCATTCCAGGACACGGTCCTGCGCTGATACTCCGGATGACTGCTGTAGCTGGCATCCATGATCTGCACCCATAGTTCAAAAGCCGGGAACGCTCCTTCTGTCACAGCAGTTTCCAGATCATCCTGCGCCGCATCCGGGTTATATCCTGCCATAAAATCTGCTATGATACGCTCCTCCCCGATGCGATCATCTCCTTCCTTCAAACCGTTGCGATCGTTTTCCACAGGGATCCACCTGTATCGCACCAGAAACTGTTCTCCTTTTTCGTTGTTCCAGACGCATGTATGTACCGAATACCAGCAGATCCTCCTGTAGGATGCTGTCAGTCCCTCACCTGAAAACAGCCGCAGCGCACAGTGGAGAGCTTCCGGATGCTTTACAACAAAACGCCAGAACTTTTCAAAGGCAATCCCATCAAACCATGTGCGGCATCTCATGGATTCTGCCAGCTCCAGAAAATCCCTGCTTCTGTTGATAAAAAACACCGGCAGGCTCGAACACACCACATCATACTCGCCTGCCCCTGAATACAATCGCACGGCGAACCCCTTGATATTCCGCCTGGTGTCCGCCGTTCCCCCATCACCCATCAGCGCCGAAAACCGCGCCCGCACCGGAAACGACCGGTCCATCTCGCAAAAAATATCCGCACTCGTATACTCCTTGAAGGATCGATAGATTTTAAAATATCCCCGCATACCGATCCCTTTCCGGTACATCAAACGTGGGCGAGGCAATTCACCCATCATCCGATGCAGCTGTTCCACCAATAAAAAATCTGTCATAAACACCACCTCACGGTAGTATATGCGACAGATCTTTTTTTGCCAGTTGTTTATCATGATCGATGATCTCGCCAAACGGTTTTCGTGCAGGTCTGCACCAGTCCTACACTCCTGTATGACCAAAACCGCCGCTGCCTCGCTCCGTTTCCGAAAGCTCGTCTGCAACGGTAAATTCCACTTTCTCATAACGTGCCGCCACCATCTGCGCCACACGCTCTCCATTGCTGATCACAAAAGGTTCATCGCCCCAGTTGATCAGGGCGATCTTTACTTCCCCGCGGTAATCACTGTCGATGGTTCCAATGCCATTGACAAGACCGATCCCGCGCTTGATGGCAAGACCGCTTCTGGCACGGATCTGCACTTCATAGCCCTCAGGGATCTCCAGATAGATCCCGGTCGGGATCAACGCCCGCTGTCCCGGCAGAAGTTCCACCGGTTCTTTCAGATATGCACGAATATCCATGCCGGCAGATCCGGCCGTCTCATACGCCGGGACGATCCCCGACTCCGACTTTATCTTAATTTCCATGTTTTACGATCCTTTCTAAATCAAAATCCTTGCCAGTAACAGCAGCACCGCAGTACGAAGAGTAATCGCCGATCATCTCAGCGACTTCACGGATATCCTCTCTCGTGACACGATCAAAGGAAGACAGCACTTCCTCCTCGGCATACACTCTGTCGAGAAGCAGCTTGTTCTTTCCGATGGAAAACATCCGGCTGTTGACACTTTCCAGCCCAAAGATATAGGAACTCTTCATCTGCTCTTTCGCCATAGCCAGTTCCTCTTCCGTCACACCGCTTTCCCGCAATGTATCCAGCTCGTAATGGATCGCACCCAGCGCTTCCTCCGCTTTTTCCGGAGATACCCCTGCATAAATGCTGAAAAATCCCCAGTAGCTGGAAAACAGATTCATGGAACATACCGAATATGCCAGTCCTTTCTGCTCCCGAATATTCTGGAACAGACGCGAACTCATGCTTCCGCCAAAAATACTGTTGAGCAGCACAAACGCATAATACCGCGGATCATCCAGTGCGATACCCGGCGTTGCCAGACAGATATGAGTCTGCTCGATATCGCGCACCTTTACATTGAAACTCTGCTGATACGGCTTCAGCTGGATCTCCTTCTTCGGCTTTTTATCACGCAGCGACGTCAATCGATCTTCAAAGATCGCCTCGATCGCCTCCTCATCAAAATTTCCGGCGACCGCCACCACGATACTGTCTCTGGCATACATCTGATCCCGATAATCCACCAGCCTGCTCCGGTCGATCCCCGCAAGACTTTCCGGCGTTCCCAGAATACTTCTTCCCAGAGGATTTCCACCCGCTACCAGTTCCGAGATCGTGTCATACACGTCATCATCAGGCGTATCTTTCACCATCTTGATCTCCTCACAGATGACCTGTCTTTCCCGGTCCATTTCCTCCTGATCGAACTTCGAACCAGTCAGCATATCGAGCAGGATTTCTGCGCCTCTGCAGATGTTCGACGACAGCGTCTTGATGTAATAGCAAGTCGCCTCCTTACCGGTAAACGCATTGAAGACTCCGCCAATCTTATCTACATCCTCCGCGATCTGCTTCGCCGTTCTGTTTTTCGTGCCCTTGAACATCATGTGCTCAATAAAATGAGAAACACCGGAAACCTCGTCCCACTCATCAGAAGCGCCGGCTCTCACCCAGATGCCCAGTGCAGCTGACTGGACACGCTCTGATTTTTCCATGATCACTGTAGTCCCACAGTTGAGTTTTTTTATTGTAACCATATCATTCTCGTCCTTTCATACCTTGTTATTTTACCACATCACGCGAAAAATTTGTGACGAACATCCGAAGATTTCACCGAATTTGCCGACTCTTTTCCAGTAAAGCCTCTTTCTCATTGGGAAGTTCTTCCTCGATCACCAGTTCCAAAAGCTGCTCCAGGATCTCTCCCAGCTCAGGTCCTGCCGGCACGCCATCTGCCATCAGATCTCGTCCATCGATCGCCAGAGAGCTTCGCGAAAAACACATCTGCTCCTTTAGGATCATATCGATCCCCTCTTCGATCCTGCAAAGCTGGCTGCGCCAGCGCGGCAAGCCGCCTTCTTCGCTCTTTTCATGCTGTCCGCTCAGATCGGCGGTCCGGATCATAAGCATCATGCGGCAGTTTTCCACACCAAACCTTTGCAGCCGCCGCTTTAAAAAGCGCCGATCATCCTTCCATTCTATGCCATGCTGCTTTACCAGCAGGCCGACTCTTCGGATCGTCTCTCCATCCGCTTTCAGTCTCTGCAGGATCCGCCTGCAAATGTCACTGCTTACACTTTCGTGACCATAAAAATGACCGATACCGTCCCCGTCCTCAAAGTACACTTCCGGTTTCCCTATGTCATGAAACAGCATGGTCATCTCCAGATCCAATTTGTCTTTTGGCGCCAGTCCCGCATCATCAGCCAGCTTTGCTGCTGCCTTCACTGTTTGCAGCGTATGCTCAAGCACGTCAAAATCATGATGAGGATTGTTTTGCACAAAACCATCAAGCGGTGTGAGCTCCGGGATCACCACACACCATACGTCAAAATACTCCCGCAGGATCTTTGCAGCATCCCTGCCCAAAAGCGTTTTGCAGAACTCCTTATAAATGCGTTCCGCCGAAATGCATTTCAGGAGCTGCCGCTGCGCATGCAGAGCCTTTGCAGTACCCTCTTCCACGGCAAACCCCAGAACAGAAGCAAACCTTAAAGCCCGCAGGATCCGCAGAGGATCCTCGTCAAACCGCTCCGCCGGATCACCGACTGCCCGGATCACACCGTTTTTTAAATCTTCCCGGCCGCCAAAAGGATCTGCCAGAATGCCCCGGCAGTCCATCGCCATAGCATTGATGGTAAAATCCCGACGTTTTAGATCCTCCCGCAGCGACCGCACGAAAGTCACCTGATCCGGATGACGGTGATCTGTGTAGGCTCCTTCTGTCCGATACGTCGTCACTTCTGCCATCTGCGGCTTCACCGTCACTGTGCCGTGGGCCAGTCCTGTCTCGATGATATTTTCTGCACCAAAAACAGCCATGACCTCTTGCGGTGCGGCATTGGTTGTGATGTCGATGTCATCGCATGGCTCACCTCGCAGCGCATCCCGGACACATCCGCCAACGAACCAGGCTTCCCAGCCGTTTTCTTCCAGTTTCCGCAGCACCTGCTGCTCTTTTGCGTAATGTTCCATGAAAGATCTCCTTTTCCTGAAAGCATTGTAACACAGATCCCTGCTTCTTCATATACTACAGCGAATGATAAGGAGGTAGTTTATGAATTGTCTTGGTACATCAAACACGGGAGCAGGCGGCTGCTGCAATGCCAACACGCTCTGTTCGTTCAACGGTAATCTGGAGGATGTTGTCTCCACTCCGATCTATGTACAGAGCGTCTACGATGCTGTCCGATTCCACATGAACGGAATGAAAACCGTTCAGAATCTGCGGTTTACTCCGGCGCTGCCATGTGGCTGCACCATCAGTCGGGTCAAAGAGATCCGCTGTAAAAAGATCTTCGATCCTTCTCAGGCAAAAGACTGTGACAACCTGACCATCGACATGGAGACCGGCATTTCCGGTGCGACTTTTTTAAACGACTGCAGGGGGATCGTGGAAACCATCGGACCTGACGGAGTCCCGTCGGAAAAAATCATCTTCGCAGACACATCACACTGTGATGAAGAAGGATGCGGTACACCGATCTTCGGTACACAGAATGTCCGGATGTGGGGAAACATCATTGTCTATCTGGATCTTTGCATCTGCGACAGCTGCGGGCGGGAAAGCAGCATGACCTGCTGTGCTGAAGTCAATATCGCAAGTCCTTCCCATCCGCTGGTACTTACTAATTTCTTTGAACTCTGCATGCCGAGCACAGGCAGTTCCGCCTTCCTGCCGCGCCTGACAGAGCTTTGCAATTCCGGCTTCACATGCCGCCTGGCGACCAACAACGCCGGCAGAGATCTCTGCATCAGTCCTAACGGAGAAATTTCCGCCAACCTGATCGTCGGCATCTGCGTCACCATGGAAAAAAAGATCACCGTTCCGGTTCAGCTCTGCGTTCTGTGCACCGGTTTTGCCGAAGCACCTCTGCAGGAAAACACGTCCGATCTGATTTCCTGCCCGGGACTGTTTCCTGAACGAACTGATGCAGGAAGTCAAGCCTCTCGCACAGGATCTGATCCGGACGCTCGCCCTGCACTCCCAGGCTGCGATCCATGCAGCATGCAGCAAATTGACGGCAGCAGCTGCCGGTGCGGTGATTTCCCGCCACAGTCGTGCCGTTAAATAATGTTGCCCACGAAAAAAGGACCGCATATTGCGATCCTTTTTTCATACCGTTTAAGTTGTCAGATCAAGTTGTAAGTACTCTGTGTGCTCCTAAAAGTCTACTTCTGTATCATAATAGCAGCACTTGAGGAGTTTTTCCATTTCTTCCTGTGTCGGGATCCTCGGATTGGAACCTGTGCAGGCATCGCCGATGGCATTCTTTGCTACTTCCGGCAGACGTTCCAGGAATACTTCTTCCGGAACAAAACCTTCTTCCGTCGGATAGCTGTCAGCACCGTAGTTCTTGATGCAATGCGGAATGTTCAGCTCATCGTTCATGCCGCGCAGATATTTGATCAGCAGATCAACCTTTTCTTCATCGGTAGATCCACCCAGCTTCATGAAATCAGCAATCTTGCCGTATCTCTTCTTCGCCGTCTCATCCTTTGCATTAAATGCGATGACCTTCGGCAGATACATAGCGTTGGCAGCACCATGGATGATATGTGCGCCGTAATCTGCGAATGCAGCCCCTGTCTTGTGTGCCATAGAGTGTACGATTCCCAGCAGTGCATTGGAGAACGCCATGCCGGCCAGACACTGTGCATGATGCATGCTGTGACGTTTTTCCATATCGCCGTTGTATGACGGGATCAGATCCGTTTGGATCATCTCGATCGCATGAAGTGCAAGCGGGTCAGTAAAGTCGCAGTTTGCAGTGGAAACATAAGCTTCGATCGCGTGAGTCATCGCATCCATACCAGTGTGAGCCACCAGTTTCTGCGGCATAGTCTCTGCCAGTTCAGGATCTACGATCGCCACATCTGGCGTGATCTCAAAATCAGCGATCGGATATTTGATGCCCTTTTCATAATCAGTGATGATGGAAAAGGCCGTTACTTCTGTTGCAGTACCCGAAGTGGAAGAAATCGCACAGAAATGAGCTTTCTTACGAAGTGGAGGAATACCAAACACCTTACACATATCTTCGAATGTGATATCCGGATATTCGTATTTGATCCACATAGCCTTCGCTGCATCGATCGGAGATCCTCCACCGATAGCCACGATCCAGTCCGGTTCGAATTTCAGCATTTCCTCAGCTCCGCGCATCACGGTCTCTACCGACGGATCCGGTTCGATCCCTTCAAACAGTTTCACTTCCATGCCTGCTTCCTTCAGGTATGCTTCTACCTTGTCCAGGAAACCAAATCGCTTCATCGATCCGCCCCCTACGCAGATCATCGCTTTCTTTCCGGTAAAGCTCTTCAGTGCTTCCAGTGCACCTTCCCCATGATAAATGTCTCTTGGTAATGTAAATCTTGCCATAACCAGACTCCTTTCTCTAATCAGACCAATAAGTATTATATTGTCAATATGTTGAAAAATGTATTGTGTCAAGGCCGTTTCCCAGAATTCCCAACTTCTCGAAAATACGTTTTCCTTAACTTTGTTAAAAGTATAACACTCGTGTATACAGAATGCAACCCCTATTTGTGATTTTTTTCACATGCTTTCACCAGCCGTTTCCTTTCCAAAAAACGAACAGCTCTCTGTCCGTATATTTCTCAACGAACAAAGAGCTGTGGTTTTTTACATTATATTTCTGCCATTTTTTCCGTGACCTATCAGAAAAGCAGGTGAATAGCAACTGCTGCCATCGGGATCGCTACGATCGTTCTTTCAAGGAAGCATACCAGCAGTTCCCAGAACTTGATCGGCGACTTGGTAGCCAGCATGACTGTTGCTGTCTCCGAGAAGAAGATGATCTGTACCATGGAAACAAGGCACACGAATACACGTGCCTGATAGCTGATCGCTACCGTTGCAGCAGTACCGTTCATGACCAGGACCGGCAGAAACATTTCCGCGAGTCCTACAGGCATGGATGGTGCGATGGCCGCAGCATCCGGCACCTGACAAACCATGAGAAGCGGCTGAAATATGTATCCGAGCCATGTAAAGATCGGAGTATATTCTGCGATGATCATGGCCGATACACCAATAGCTGAGATCATGGTCAGCACCTGCGGCATGATCACAACACTGTCCTTCAGGCTAAGGCCGACATCCTTAGGAACTCCTCTTGCGATCGCAGCACGCTTTACCGCTCTCTTACATCCTGTCGGAATCGTCTTGGAAGTATATTTTGCCTCACCTTTTCGATCTTCCGGAGTCTGTTCCTTACCATTGTAGAACACATCTTTCTTCCAGCGGATCGGCGGGATGCGCACCATGATGATCTCAACGAGGAATACCATGATGAAGCTGATAAAATATATCTTTGCGAAATCTTTTCCGCATCCTGCAGTCTCGATCACCAGTCCGGCGAATCCAATGCTGACTGCCGAGAACCCGGTCATAATAGCAACCATTTCTTTTTCTGTGTATACGTTATTCTTCCACAGACGGTTGGTGATCAGAACGCCCAGAGAAGACGAACTTACGAAGGAAGCAGTCGCATCGAGAGCAGCCTTGCCTGGAACTTTAAACAGTGGACGCATCAGAGGCTCCAGCAGAACGCCAATGATTTCCAAAACGCCATAGTTCAGCAGGAACGGCATGAAGATCGCTCCAATAATGATGATGCCGAATACACCCTTGCATACCGGCGGGATCACGTTGCCGCCCGTCATGTCTCCAACGATCATTTCCGGCGCATCAACGCCTGCCGTCAGCCAGAGACTGTACACCAGCACATAGAAGAATCCCAGTGCAAACAGCACCGTGTGCACCACATTATCATTAGAGTACACATCAAACAATATATTTGAATGCTTTCCCTTATCGATATATTTACAGTAAACGTGCAGAATGAAGTTCAGTCCGATCAGAAATACTAGGATCCAGTACACGCCCTGTCCAAACATGTTCAAAAAGCTGTTGTACAGGAAGCTGAATACCGTTTCAGAACTCCCATCGGCATGAGTGACAGAGCCGAAGAATACAACGATGCCTATGATGCTGCATACCAGAAACAGGATCAGCCCCTTGACCGTCTTGCTTCTGCTCAGCTTTATCTCATCCAGTTCCGCGGACTGCATATCCGGATCATCGATCAGATCCTTAACATCTAAATTTAAATTTTCCATAATTCCCTCTCTTGTTTTGCAGACGCTGCTTTATTTTGCCTGCTTCTTGGCAGCAAGGATCGAAAGATATTCGAATACGATGTTTGCCGCCAGATATGCGGTCGTTTCGCCAGCTGTGTCGTATGCCGGCAGAACCTCTACGATATCAAATCCAACGAAGTTGAGATCCTTGATGCTTCTTACCAGATTCAAGGATTCGTAGGAAGTGAATCCGCCTACTTCCGGTGTGCCTGTGCCAGGTGCATATGCCGGGTCAACGAAGTCGATGTCGAACGTCAGGAAGCAAGGAGTGTCGCCAACGCGGTTGAGGATCTCCTTGATCAGTGCGTCGAATCCCATTTCACGCACTTTATGAGCAGGGATCAGTTCCATGCCCAGTTCCGCTGCCATCTTATGCTCATCCGGATCATACAGAGAACCTCTCATACCGATCTGAATGGAGTGAGCCGGATCGATCAGACCTTCTTCCAGCGCACGACGGAACGGCGTTCCGTGGTTATACTTCTGTCCAAATACCTCGTCGCAAAGATCCGAGTGAGAATCGAAGTGAACCAGTGCTACTTTGCCGTGTTTCTTGGCAACAGCACGCAGCTCTGCCAGTGTGATAGAATGGTCACCGCCTAAAATGATCGGAACTGCACCTTTATCACAGATAGCGCTTACGCCTTCCTCAATAGCTGCGTAAGTAGGATGGATATACCCAGGCGTTACATTAAAGTCTCCCAGATCAGCACCCTTAAGACTGTCCATAATGTTTACCTGCAGAATAACATTGTTTGGTTTCATCATGGCAGAAATGCTGCGGATCGCTGCCGGACCGAAACGGGAACCGGAACGGAAAGAGCTTGCCGTATCAAACGGAGCTCCTGCGATAGCAAAATCCAGACCCTCTGCAGAATCCAGTCTTGGCATCCTCATGAAAGTCCCCATATTGCAGAAACGCGGTGACGATAATGCACTTGCCGGCTGTTTAACATTCATAGTAAAAATCCTCCTTACTTACACTCATGTGCTTGCTCTTGCAAACGACCTCATTGTAGTATACAATTTGATTAAAGGCTGATCCAGACACTTCATGCCTGGTCGATCGCCATATGGTGCTCTCATTGTAGCACAAGAACAGGGTGGTGTAGTTATTTCGCTTTCTAATATGTTATATGATTATCCATATAACAGCCGCTTCCGAAATATACTATCACATTTCAAAATTTACACCTTGTCAGATAATATCAGGAGAACAGTTATGAATCTAAATTCTTTTTTATACGTGGCCGAAATCGAGCGCTGCGGCTCTATTAACAGGGCTGCGCAAAATCTTTACACGTCTCAGTCGAACCTGAGCACCGCCTTGAAATCCCTGGAGGATGAGCTTGGATATCCAATATTTAAACGTACTAGTAACGGCAGCGTTCCTACCCCGGAAGGCTATCTTTTTATCCAGTCTGCAAAGGCTATCCTGGCGGAAATGGAGAAAATAAAGGGGATCCCGCTGCGTGTCGGCATCGGCGACACCATCTCCATCACCTGCAACTGGTCAGCTCAGATCCTTCAAAGCCTGGTAGATTTCAAAGAGCAGGATCACCCGGAAACGCACGATACCTATCGCGAAACCAGTATTCGCCAGAACTTCGAATGTATCTATGAGAATCAGTACCGTCTGGCGATCATCGACTGTTTTCATACCCTGAGTGAAATGTATCAGGAACGTGCTGCAAACACCAAGCTGGAAGCAGTCGTTATGAAAGAACGCGTCCCTGCCGTCGCCCTCATGTCCAAGCACCATCCTCTGGCACATCAGGAAAGCGTCACTATGAAAGAGATCTACGCTTATCCGCTGGTTCTTTTTGAAGACTACCAGGATCCGGAACAGCACCGTCTGCTTAAGCTTCAGCCCAGACAGCAGATCCTCTACCTGTTCGACCGCGGCAGCCTTCTTGATGTGGTACAGACCAGCAACAGCATTTCCATTCTTAAAAAAAACACGTATGTGGATTCGGCTCAATACGGAATTGCCGAACTCCCCATACGCGACTGTCCTGACAGTTATGATATTGTCATGCTGAAACGCAGCTACTACCAGATGAACCGGCGTGAAGAAGCGTTTATCCGCTACCTGCAGGCGCAGCTGTAACAACCTGCCTGCGATTTTCTACCGGTCATGGTCATCCATCCACTCCCATTCTGCCCAGCGGTTTTCCCAGTCTTCCGCAAATTCTTTCAAACTCTGGGGCCGACTCTGACTATGCTCGGCTCCGGCTGCATCATCAGATGATGGCTGCACTTGTAATTCATGCAGCTTAGAAACAACATCTGACATCATCCATGTCCCCGGATCCGGGATCACCTGTACTGCTATCAGGGATACCGCCTCCTGACACGGCAGATTGATCAAAGTTTCAAATGCATGCTCCCTGCCGGTGTCCGGCAGCAGCACCTGACTAAAATCCGCCCCGATCATTTCACCGTCATCGTTATACACCTGAAACACCAGAAGCAAGGTCTGCGACACTGCACCTGTACAGTCTCCTGTCACCTGCAGCATGCAGCAGTTTCCTGTCTTTGAAAGCTGCTTTGCAGAAACTTTCAAAGTTTCCAGCCCATATTCCCGTTCCTGCTTTTCTTTATGACAGATTTTCATGCTCACCCTTCTTCCTGACGTTCTCCGATCCCATCATGATCAATACTCTTCTTCCGGTATGATCCGTATCTGCGCAGGACGCCTCGCTCCTTCATAGTAGATCTCAAACACAAAAGGAAACCCGTTAAAAAACAATTCCGGCAGGATCAGACTGGTCACCAGAGCATCGCCGTACGCTTCATTGATCGCATCTGCCAAAACATCTCCCGCCTGATCCATCACAAGGCATCTGAGGCACAGTTCTCTCGTAATACCGTTTTCTGCAAAGATTTCTCCGGCGATCCGCATCATTCCCGCTTCCGCTTCATACCCATAGATCCGAAGGTCACTGATGCCAAATTCACGCTCTCTTTCCAGATCTCTGGAAAACAGCTCCGGCGAGATCCTGTATTTATTTCCGGTTCTTTCACTGCTGCTCATAACGCCACTCTCCCTATGGACTTATTATAGTATCATTCAAGATACTTGTAAATCATCTTCCCGGATCTATCACTGTCAGAAAACCTGTAAACTCTCATAAATGCTAGTCCTAGCTGATCTTTCGCTCCAGCCGCAGCTTGTCAGCGATGATGGCAATGAACTCCGAATTAGTCGGCTTGCCCTTGTCGTGCTGAACCGTATAGCCGAAAAGGTCGTTGATGGTTTCCAGCCGCCCCCGGTTCCATGCCACCTCTATGGCATGACGGATCGCCCGCTCCACGCGGCTCGGCGTCGTCTTGTTCTGCTTGGCGATGGCCGGATACAATTCCTTGGTGACTGCTCCAAGCAGATCCATATCTTCAACCACCATCACGATAGCATCCCGCAGATACTGATATCCCTTGATATGCGCCGGAACGCCGACCTCATGGATGATACTGGTGATCTCGATTTCAAGATCACGTTCCTCCCCGGTTTCTCTGCCGGCAAAAATCGCCCTGGCAAACTGCATCTTTCCCTGATCTGGTTCCTCACTTCCCGCCATCTGATGGATACGTTTCATCAGAACATCCAGATTAAACGGCTTTACTATGTAATACTCCGCACCCAGACTGACAGCCTTCTGCGTGATCTGCTCCTGTCCGACCGCAGACAGCACGATGATCCTCGGATACTGTTCCAGTTCCATATCATTGATAGTTTCCAGAACCCCCAGACCGTCCAGATGCGGCATGACCATATCGAGGATCAAAATATCCGGTTGTTTTCTCCGAATCCCCTCCACTGTTTTCAATCCGTCATAACAGACGAAAGAAACCTCGATTTCATCAAAGTCTGCAAAATAATCCGTCAAGATCTCGCAAAACTCCTTATTATCATCAGCGATTCCCAAAGTTATCTTCTTCATGGATCTTCCCTCCCCAACATTTTTTTCACTTCTATATTGTAACTACTTTCATCTTCCGATCCAATCCCATATGACACACAACTTCGGTCAGCATTCGACATGATCCGACATCACAATAAGCCTACCACATATTTTGTGGAAGAAACAGCCCTTTCAGCGAAATCCTCTCCTACCGATCCGTATCCTGCACTCCGTTACATATGCCGCATCCGTCCTCTACTTCAAGTCTGCGGATTCTTCCAGCATCCACTGGATGAAAATACCATACCCTCGTTTTGCATCATTGACAAATACATGGGTCACAGCCCCTACGATCCGCCCATTCTGAATGATCGGCGAACCACTCATGCCCTGTACTATGCCACCGCTTTCTTCAATCAGTTCAGGATCTGTCACACGAATGATCATACTCTTGTCATCAGGCTCCTTCTGCCGCTTGATTCTTTCGATCTGCACCTCATATTTATGGATCTCATTGTTACCCAGAGTAGAAAGAATATAAGCTTTGCCCTTTTCCACCTGATCCTGCGTCCCAACCGGGATCGGGTCGCTGTACATAGGGTTTGATATCGCCTTGCTCGCCTTACCAAACACCCCGAACCGACAGTTCTTTTGCAGATTCCCCAGCGGGTCACTGGTGTGATAAAAAATGCCTCGTATCTCGCCCGGGCTTCCATCTCTGCCTTCCTTGACTTCCTGCACCTGAGACTGCAGCAGCTGCCCTGATTCTACCGGCAGGATCGAATTGGTCTCCACATCCACGATCCCGTGTCCCAATGCTCCGAATGTATTGTTTGCAGGATCATAGTACGTCAATGTCCCGATCCCTGCAGTCTTGTCTTTGACCCAGATCCCCAATTTATACAGGCCATCTTTTTTTGACAGAACAGGCTTGACAGTTACTGTGATCTTCTGTCCATTTCGCTTCACTTTCAGTTTTACTGTATCACGTATCTCGTTGACCAGCGTCTGCACCTCATCTGCACTCGATACCTTCGTTCCATTGATGGACAGGATCGTATCTCCGATCTGCAGCCCACTCACCAGTCCAGGATTGATCTTTTCACCGGTTTCACTCTCGATTTCTTCCAGTCCTACGACCAGAACCCCTCTGACGTCCATTCTCACCCCGACCGACTGCCCGCCTGGCACCAGCACTCGTTCAGTGACCACCGGAACATCTGCCTGACTGTCTCTTCCCGGAAACACCTGCCCTGCTGCTGCGATCGACAACAACAGGACACCAAGGATCAATGCACTTTTTTTCACGGATCCTCTCATCTACATCCCCCTAGCTATCAAAATTCTCAAGGAACTCATCCAGCTCCGCTTTCGTCTTCTTCGTAACACCCTTGGAAAACATGTTTTGATCCGTCTGTGAAAGCAGCTCAAACGGGATAGATGTGATCAGATATAACTTCTTTTCTTCCCCCTGACAGGCAAAAACCTTTACTACACCATCCACTTCCTTGATATAATAAGTCTCCTCTTCTTCCGCCGTATCCGCAGCAGGCTGCTTTGCAGAAGTATCCCCGTGCTCCTCAGAATTCTGATCTGCCTGAGATGATTCCACCTTCACTTTTCTGGCTGCCTCTTCCGACCCATCCTGATCCACTACCGTCTTGTAGTTGAGCCATATCCCAAACGTCATAAGACTTACAGCCAGTGCTGCCAGAATCACCTGATTGCGCAGTTTTTTTCTTCTCGTATCTCTAAACATATTTCTCACCTCAAAGGTATTATGAACCTGAAAAAAGAAGCTTATACCCGAGGTTTATTATTTTCTTCCTTACATCTCATTGATTTCAGCGATCAGCTTTCCCTGTATTTTTTCGATTTCTGCAAAGTTCATGCAGGGGATGTAGCAGCTTTCCAGTTCATCGTGCAGCCGGCGCGTGTTCTTTAAAAGCGCAAGTGCTTTTTTCAGATCCTCCTGAATGCCTTTTTCCAGATCACTACGGATCTCCTGCAGAACAGGGTCCACATTTTTTGGCACTTCCAGTGTGATGTTCAGGGATTTCTGTGTATTGCTGTCCGCTTTAACTGTGTGATAGCTGTTACAGGTGACGATGGCAAAACCAGCATCCGGCACCACAATATGTTCAAGCTTTTTCGCCGGATCCATCGGACAATAATAAGCCTCCAGATCAAACCCGGCATCCAGCAGCCTCTCCATCGCCGGTTCCAGAATCTTCTGCACAGGAAATCCCTCCGGACAATGAAGCAGGATCACCTTTTCCAATCCATGGATCAGCGACGGCAGTTCATTTTTGATACCATCCGGTGTGATGGCCCCTGCGAAAGCCCTCTTGCAGCTTCCAGGAGCCTGCAGGCATCCCATGGCGCGATCACGGTTCCGTTTTGCTTCTGTCCTGCGCACTGTCAGGACAGATCCGATCTTTGTCTGCAAAGCCCTCCGGGCTTCAAATACAGATTCTTCTCCCAGCATCCTTTGCAGTACCTCCGCTAAAAATTCAGCTCGCTTTCCCGCAGCAGCCAGGTATCCGTAAACCATCTGAAACATGGCAGATGTCCGTTCATTACAGGAGATCACCGATCCTCTCTGCGCTCTGATTTCGTCAGACACCCAGTATTCTCCCAGATTGAGGATCTCATCAACTGCGCCGGGATTTTGAGGATCCACCACATGGGGCGCCGTCCCGTCAAGCAATGCGATCCTTCGCTTCTTCAGCACGATCCCGTCTAAAGAATCCGGATCGGAAGAGCACCAAAGGAAGTCCACATCTTCTCCCTGTTCCGCAAAATGGTTCCCGACCCCCTTCATCAGAGTCGATTTGCCCGTGCCGGGTCCCCCTTTGATGCAAAATATTTTTTCTGCTTTTCTTTGAGGCAGAATATCGTTATAATAGGAATAGAATCCCTGTGGGGTATTTCCGCCGGGGAATATGTTTCTTATATGACCTTTCATACGCACCTCCTTCATTCTTATGATATGCCGAGGTTCCTGCGGAGTGTTCCTGTGATCGGTTATCATTTTTAATTCATCCGCGATCTGCTCCTGCGTCAACCCATTTACATAATA
>JABLTO010147394.1_pt1 | contig 69859 bp, 72 predicted proteins | sample 7160091 | NCBI WGS metagenome assembly JABLTO01 (sample SAMN14651225, study PRJNA627086) | human gut metagenome | isolation source: feces | host: Homo sapiens
GTGGATACACCTCTTCCCATCCCGAACAGAGAAGTTAAGCACTTAAACGCCGACAATAGTGAATGCGAAGATAGGAAGTTGCCTATTTTTTTTTTTGCGTTAATTTACAATAACAAGATTGATCATTTTATAATAGTTTTATATTTATGATATGCTTTTCTAGTGCATATTTTTTTTAATAATGTTATAATATCCAAAGGAAAGAGGTGCTGCTATGTATACTTTATTTATAGATACACATTTTAAAGATGTTCAACTAGTTATTTATAAAAATGAAAAGATTTTACAAATTGCCAAAATAGAAAATTGTGATAGAACAAGCAAAAATGTTTTGCCTTTATTAAAAAAAACATTTCAAGAAAATAATATTAGTTACAATCAAATAGAAAAAATAATTGTATGCAATGGACCAGGTTCGTTTACTGGAATAAGAATATCAATTACCATTGCTAAAGTAATGGCATATTGTTTAAATATTCCAGTTTATACAATTAGTTATTTAGAATTGTCTGCTTTAGATAATAAGGGCAAAAATACATTTGCGGTAAAGGAAAACAATGGCTATTATAAAGCAACATTTATGGATGATAAGATGATTAGTTCAATTAGTTATGTTAAGTCAAAAGAATTATTAGAAAATGAAGTAATTGTTGATAATATTAATTATCAAAAAATTCCTACCTATAATTACCTAAAATTAACTGACTGTTTTAATGCTAATCCATTATATGTTAAAACAATAGAGGTTTTAAATGATAAGAAAAATGCTTCCTAGTGATTATAATTCGATTTATAAATTAGGGGCTCAGCTGAATATTAATTATGCAAAATTAAACAAATTGGACGATATTGTTAAAGATAATAATCAAAAAGTATATGTGTATATTATTAATAATAATGTTGTTGGATTTTTACATATTACCATTAGTTTTGACGAAGCTGATATCGTAGACATAATCACTTCTGAAGAATATCGTAATCATGGAATTGGAAATAGCTTGATTTCTTATGCAATTAAAGATAATAATCTAAAAAAAATTAATTTGGAAGTTAGAGAAAGTAATAAAATCGCTATAGAATTTTATCAAAAAATGAATTTTAAAAAAGTAAGAATAATAAAAAAATATTATGGCACAGAAGATGCTTTCTTTATGGTAAAGGAGATATAACAATGAAAAATACATATATATTATCAATTGAATCTAGTTGTGATGAAACAAGTATGGCAATTGTTAAAAATGGCAAAGAAGTAATATCAATAGTTATAAACACTCAAATATCAACTCATGAAAATTATGGTGGTGTAGTACCTGAAATTGCCTCTCGTATGCATGCTGAAAATATAACTATTGTTTTAGATGAAACTTTAAAAAAAGCAAATATGAAAATAGAAGAGATAGATGCTATTGCCGTAACTTATGGTCCAGGTCTTATGGGGAGTTTACTTGTAGGAGTAGAAGCAGCTAAAACCTTAGCCTTATTGTATGATAAACCACTTATAGCTGTAAATCATTTAGCTGGTCATATTTACGCAAATAATTTAGAAAATACAATGCAATTTCCTCTTTTAGCTTTAATCATTAGTGGCGGTCATACTGATATTGTATACATGGAAGATGATTATAAATTTAAAGTTTTAGGAGGAACTTTAGATGATGCTATTGGTGAGGCCTATGATAAGGTAGCAAGAGTGTTAGGATTAAAATATCCTGGTGGACCAAATGTCGAAAAAATGGCATTAAATGGTAAACCAAGCTATAAATTACCAATACCAATGAATGATGAAAGCTTAAATATGAGTTTTAGCGGACTTAAATCAAGCATTATTAATCTTGTTCATAACGAGCAACAACGTAATAGAAAAATAAATAGAGAAGATCTTGCTTGCTCATTTCAAGCAGTAGCTACTGATCAACTAGTCCGTAAATTAGAATTAGCAATTAAACAAACTAATATTAAAAATATCATCATAGCTGGTGGGGTATCAGCAAATCAATACATTAGAAGTGAAATAACTAAATTAGCTAGTAAATATAATGCTAACATTTCAGTTCCAAAACTTCTTTATTGTACAGATAATGCGGCAATGATAGGAGCAGCGGCCTACCCTCTTTATTTACAAAAAAAGTTTGCTGATTTGGATTTAAATGCTAATCCTAGTGAAGAATTATATTAATTTATTTATACTATTAATTAATAAAACTTAAAAATTGCATATTGTAAATATCGGTCATTTAAGATATACTTATTATAGTACGGAGGTCTTTATGAATAACAATGAAACAGTTAAACATGTTATATTATATATATCTATAACATTATTATTAATAACCGTCACATTTTCAGCTTCGAGAGCTTACTATTTAGCTAGGATAACAGTAGCTGATAAGATAAATGATACATCTATAATGAATGCTAATTTAGATATTGATTTTTTAACTAGTCAATATATTAATGAGCCAAAATTGATGCTAATAAATGATTCTGATCGTGTGGCTAGTGCACCATATACTTCATTTGCCATAACTTCAAAATCAACTTCCACTATATCAGCAGACTATACTTTATATTTAACAGATTTTACAATATCAGATAACTTTGTGTCTAATGATTTTAAATGGGAACTTGTCAGAAAAAATGATAGTGGTGAAACGCAAGTGGCTACTGGAAATTTTGCTAATGCTGTAACTGGAAAAGATTATACTTTAACTACAGCCAATATTACCATAGCACCACAAGATACTCATCAATATATATTTAGAATATGGTTAAGCTATACAGACAATGATCAAGCAAATCTTTTAAATGGTTCATTTAGTGGCAAAATAGCTTTAACAACTGGCAAAATAACAAACAAAGGAAAATAAAATTGAAAAAAATTGGCTTAGCTCTTGAAGGCGGTGGCCTAAAAGGTGGATACCAAGTTGGATCATATTATGCTTTCAAAAAATGCCATATCAAAATAAGTGGATACGTTGGGACATCAATTGGTTCTTTTAATGCTTGCTTATTAGCAAGTGGACAAGCCAAAGACTTATTAGAACTATGGCAAAACCTAGAGCCAGGAAAATTATTAGACATAAATCAAGAATTTGCTGATTATATAAACGGCAAACAAAAAATGATAAAAGCATTACAAGGATTAAATTCTACTGTATTAAAAACAATTAAGCAAAAAGGTATATCAACAGATAAATTAAGAAAATTAGCAGAAGATCTTATTAATAAAGAAAGTCTTTATAATAATAAAAAAGACTTTGGACTTATAACGGTTAGACTTCATAATTTTGAACCAATATATATCGAGAAAAAAGATATACCAAAAGAACAATTAGTGGATTATTTAATTGCCAGTTGTTCACTACCAATATTTAAACTAACTCCAATGATTGATAATGAAATCTATATAGATGGTGGTTTTTATGATAACTGCCCAATCAAATTATTAATTGATAAAAATTATGATACTATTTATGAAATAAGAATAAATGGTATTGGACGTAACCGTAATGTTGCAAAGAAAAATAGCAAAGTAATTACTATTCGTCCATCAAGAAATATATGTGGTATTTTGGAACTAAATCAAGAAAAAATAAAAGAAAATATCTTATTAGGATATTATGATACATTAAGAGTATTAAAAAAATATGATGGTTACAAATATACATTTTCAAAAATATCAAATATTTTTATAAAGGTCATAACACGCAAAATATCAAAAAGATATATGAGTAGAATAAGAAACTTCTTTAAAGCTAAAAGTAACAAAGAAACAGTTATAAAAGCAATAGAATATGCAATGAACTATTTTAAAATAAGCCCTTACCATGTTTATAATTTTGGCTTAGAATTAAGACATATTCAAAATAACTATTTAAAAAATTATAAAACTAAAAATCTTATTTTTAACTTCCTAAAAAAGTTGCGTATTTTTTAGTGCTATAATATAATTAGTGCTATAATATAATAAGAAAAGTAAAAAAAGAAAAGGAGAATATTTATGGGAAGAGCCTATGAAGTAAGAAAAGCAAGTATTCAAAAAACTGGAGCTGCTCGTGGTAAAATTTATACAAACTTTGCTAAAGAATTATACTTAGCCGCTAAAGGCAATCCAGACATTGATACAAACATTAAATTAAAACGTTTAGTAGAGAAAGCTAAGAAACAAGAAGTTCCTAATGACATTATTAAAAGAGCTATTGACAAAGCTAAGGGTGCTGGCCAAGAAGATTATCAAACAGTTATGTATGAAGGATTTGGTCCTGGTGCCTCAACTTTAATTATTAAAACTTTAACAGATAATGTTAACCGTACAGTTGGTGAAGTAAGAGCAGCATTTAATAAAGTACATAAAAGCTTAGGAGTAAATAATTCGGTATCATATAACTATGATTATTTAAATGTTATTTCATTTAAATGTGATTCTGAAGAAGACATTTTAATGTCACTTTTGGATGCTGGTATTGAGCCAATAGAAGAAAATTATGAAGATGGCATTATGACTATCTCTGTAAATCCTGCAGACCAACATAAACTAAAAGATGTAATAGAAAGTCTTATTCCAAATGTTGATTATGAAGTAGATGAAATTGGCTGGTATGCTAAAGAAGAAGTAGAACTTAATGAAGAAGATAAAATGTTATTTGAAAGACTCTATAATCTTTTAGATGATATTGATGATGTTACTGATATTTATCATAATGTCGCCAACTTCTAAAGTTCTTTTTTTCATTTATTTTTCACAAATTTATAATAAAATAACAACGATTTAAGAAATGTTTACAAAAATTTTTAAATCAATAATTTAATAATAAATTTTATCTAAAATAAATTATAAAAAAAAGATATCTATAAATTAGTTTTTATAAAAAAGTAAGGATGTGGTGTCTATGAAAATTCTAGTAGTAGATGATGAAGAACTAATTAGAAATGTTATAAGAGAATATTTGATAATGGAAGAATATACTGTCGATGAAGCAAATGATGGACTAGAAGCCATAACAAAAGCTAAAGAAAATGATTATAATTTAATTATTATGGATATAATGATGCCTAAAATGGATGGTTATCAAGCTTGCAAGGAAATAAAGAAAATCAAAGATGTTCCCTTTATTATGTTATCTGCTCGCAGTGAAGAATATGATAAATTAATCGGCTTTGATTTAGGAATAGATGATTATGTTACTAAACCATTTAGTCCAAAAGAGTTAGTAGCTCGCGTCAAAGCTATTCTAAAAAGAAATGCTACCGATAATTATACATACAAGTTTGAGGGTTTAACAATTAACGACTTAGCTCATGAAGTAAGAGTAGATGATAAAAAAATAAATTTAACCCCTAAAGAGTATGATCTTTTAAAATATTTAGTTACTAATAAAAATATTGCTTTATCCAGAGAACAATTATTAACAAATATTTGGGGATATGATTTTTTTGGGGATGATCGTACAATAGATACCCATATAAAGACTCTTCGTAATAGTTTGGGTAAATACCGTAAATTTATTGTTACGGTTAGAGCAATAGGATATAAGTTTGAATACCAGAACTAGACTAAAAGAGTTAGGAAACTCTCTACATTTTAAAACTCTGGAATATTTAATAGTATTTTCTATTTCAATTTTACTTCTGCTTTGGCTAGTTCAAATTGTCTTCTTCAAAATCTATTATGAAAAATATCAAATAAATTATATGAATGAATTAGTAGAAAAAATAATAAGTATTGATAATACTAATGTTATTGAATCAATGGATGATATAACTTTAGATAATAATATTTGTTTGGAATATATGGACTACTATGGTAATACTTATTATTATAATAATAAAATTTCTTCATGTCTTTTAGGACATAATAAGATAATAGATAAAGAATTAATTAAATTTAAGCAATCAGGCGAAGAGACTTCATTTGAGAAAATTCTAAATCCTATCAATAACAGTGTTTCGCTTTTATATGGTATAAAAAAAGGAAATGGCTATATCTTCTTATTTACTTCTTTAGAAGATATTGGGACTACAACTTCTCTAATAAAAAATCAATTGATTTATGTAACTCTTCTAGCTATTTTATTTTCAATAGTTATCGCTATGTTTTTATCCAGAAGAATTGCTAAACCAATAAGTGATATGACTAAAAATGCCAAAATATTAGCCGATGGTAATTATGATGTAGAATTTACAACAACTGGTATTAAAGAAATTGATGAACTTGCTAATACCCTTAATTACTTAGAGCAAGAAGTATCAAAAACTGATGAATACCGTCGTGATTTAATGGCAAATGTTTCTCATGATTTAAAAACACCATTAACAATGATAAAAGCATATGCCGAAATGATTAGGGATATAACTTTAGATAACAAAGAAAAAACTAAAGAAAATTTAAATGTTATCATCGATGAAACAGACCGCCTAAATATATTAGTAAATGATATTCTAGAACTTAGCAAACTCCAAAATAATCAAAAAACATTAAATATTGAAAAATTTGATATAGTAGAACTAATTAGTGATATTTTAAAGAGATATCAAATTATAAAAGAAACCGAAAATTATAATCTAATATTAGAAAGTCCTCAAAGTATTATCGTGAAAGCTGATAAAAAAAGAATTAGTCAAGTTATCTACAATTTAATAAATAATGCCATTAATTATACTGGTGATGACTTAAAAGTTACCATAAGAATTACCGAAAATCAAAAAGACTGTAAAATAGAGATAATAGATACTGGTAAAGGAATTGACGAAAAAGACCTTCCTAATATTTGGAATCGCTATTATAAAAAGGAAAAAAATCATAAGAGAAATGTAGTTGGCACTGGTCTAGGATTGTCAATTGTAAAAAACATCTTAGAACAGCATAATTTTAAATATGGTGTTAACAGCATCAAAAACAAAGGAACAACATTCTATTTTCAAATAAAAAAATAACTTTCACTTTTCTATCACATACTTTTCATAATTGATTGGTACTATGTAATTGTGAAAGGAAGATTGATCGATTAGAAATAGAAAAGGTAATTAAAAGATGTAAAAAATTTAATTATTATATAAACAATATGTCTTATAAAAAGATATAAAGATAGGTTAAGAATTAGCCGAATCAAACGCTTGTGGACATTAACGATATATTAAAGTTAATGGTAGATACAAGAAATCATAATGTAATTATGATAATTCATATATAAACCCTATACAATTAAGATAACATATAAACAATAAACTCACACTTTTTAAGAAAGGTATTCCCTTTCTTATTTTTTTTTGCTAAAATTAATTAAGGTGAAATTTATGTTTTTGAAATATTTAATCGTTTTTTTAATTTCTATGGTTCCTTTAATTGAACTTCGTGGTGCTATTCCATATGCTGTTGGTTTTAAATTGCCATTACTCCCTTCTTATATTATAGCCATTCTTGGTAACATGTTGCCTGTTCCTTTTATCTTCTTTTTTGCTCGTAAAATTTTAGAGTGGGGAAAAGACAAGAAATTTACTAAAAAATTCTTTACATTTTGCTTGGAAAAAGGTAATAAAGGAGGAAAGAAACTTCAAGAAAAAGCTGGTCGTAATGTTTATTTAGCTCTATTTTTATTTGTTGGTATTCCACTTCCTGGTACTGGAGCTTGGACAGGAACTTTAGCTGCATCACTTTTAAATCTTGATTTTAAAAAGAGTGTTCTTGCTATCATGGGTGGAGTTGTCTTAGCTGGAATTATCATGGGGCTAGTTTCTTTAGGAGTTTTTAATATTTTCTAATTTATTATATTAGAATATCAAAAAAATACATCACAATTTTTATGATGTATTTTTAATTTTAATTAGAAATAATGGTTGGTTCGCTATATACCTTACCCTTAGTATCCACTAGGGCTTTTTTTATAGTTAAATTTTTCTTTAATTTACCAGTTTGACTATTTGCTACAACTTCATTACTTGCTATCTTATCAATTAAATCCATCCCATCAATGACTTTACCAAATGCTGCATAGTTATTATCTAGATTAGTTGCAGTATCTAACATAATAAAAAATTGACTTCCAGCTGAATCGTTTTCACTACTTCTAGCCATAGACACAATGCCTTTAGTATGTTTCAAAGTATTAGTAAATCTATTATTAGTAAATTCTCCTTTAATTGTATAACCAGGTCCTCCAGTACCATCACCTTTAGGATCCCCACCTTGTAAGACAAACCCTGGTACTAAACGGTGAAATGAGTTATTATCATAAAAGCCATTTTTTATTAATGATATAAAATTATTTACCGTATTAGGAGCTATATCAGGATAAAGTTCCATAACAATAGCCCCATATCCTGAAATTTCCATGGCAACAACTGGATTTTCTGTATCATAATTGTCAAGGGATGTCTCATTACCATTAATATTAAAATCAATACCTATTAACTCTTCTTTAGTTTTACTACTTTCACATCCCGTACAAAATAATAGAACGCAAAGAAATAAACCACTTAAAAATTTTTTCATTATTTTTATCCTTTCTTTATCTAAAAATAGTATAACATATATTATTTTTATGATACAATATGACAAGCACTTAAAAAGTTAAAATATAAAATTTATAGAAAGGAAAAGTCTTTTAAGACTTCTAAAACAAAATATGAAAGAAAATAACGAACCAGTAATTCAAACATCTAAAATTAATAATTTAAATCACATAAATTGGGATGATTATTTTGCCACATTTGCTATAATGACATCTTTAAGATCTAAAGACCCTGATCGCCAAGTAGGAGCAGTTATCGTTTCCAAAGACAATCGTATTTTATCAACAGGATATAATGGGGCTCCTATAGGTATTAATGATGATGCTATGCCGTGGAATAAAGAAGGAGGATTTTTAAACACTAAATATGCCTATGTTGTTCATGCTGAACTAAATGCTATTTTGGGATATAATAATGATAAGTCCCTACTTAAAGGTGCTAAAATTTATACTACATTATTTCCTTGTAATGAATGTATGAAAGCTATAATTCAAAGTGGCATTACCGAAATAATTTACCTTGACAATCATAATTTTGTCAAAGATACTTGCGTTGGTTCTCGTTACATGGTAAATGTTCATAATAGAAATGAAAGATTACCTAAAATTACTCTAAGGGAATACTCTATAACCGATAGAGCTAAAATGATAATAGTTAAATCTATATTAGAAAACAGAACAATAATCCCGCAAGAAGAAGTTAAAGAACACGATAAAAGCTTAAAATTAGAAACAAAATCAACCAATATGTAGTAAAATAATAAAGTAGATAAATTAAGGTTAGATAATTTAAATTAAAATTTTAATAAAGAAAGAAGTGTTAATATGTTAAATATAGTTTTATTTGAACCAGAAATACCTCAAAATACGGGTAATATTATGCGTACTTGTGTAGCTACACATACAAAATTGCACTTAATTAAACCATTAGGTTTTTCTCTAGATGAAAAATATATAAAAAGAAGTGGAGTTAATTACATTCAATACTGCGATTATACTGTTTATGAAAATATTGAAGAATTCTTTGAAAAAAATAAAGGAACTTATTATTTTTTAACTAGATATGGTCATAAACCTCATACATCTTTTGATTATTCCAATCCAGATGAAAATATTTATTTCTTTTTTGGTAAAGAATCTACGGGTATTCCTCCAAAGATATTAAAGCCTTACATTGACAAATGTATGCGTATTCCAATGACCGATAAAGTTCGAGCTTTAAATCTTTCTAATACGGTTGCCATTGTTTTATATGAAGCTTTAAGACAACAAAATTATTTAGATTTACTTCGAGATGAACCTCATAAATCTAAGACTTTTATTGAAGATAGTACAGACTAGTTAGAAAAATTATTGTTATAACAACTAAAATTCCTATCTAGTAAATTCATGTTGTTTATGGTACCATTAAAGTGGTGATAATATGTATAATTGTAAAAAATGTGGCCATGCCTTATCTTCTAATAGTGCCCTATGTCCAAACTGTGGGGCTATGATGGATAATAGACAACTAGAAATAAGAAAAGGTCTAAAAAATAATAATAGTGCTTACTTGGATAGATTAGATGCTATTCGTAGCAGAAATATAATGAATAAAAATGAAGAAAAAAGTAATACTAATATAATAGGATATGCTTTATTTATAGTAGCAATCGTATTATTAATTGCTTTTATAATAGGAGTAGCACTAATCCGTAGATAGGACTTTTTTATGGCAGCACTTCTAGTATGTGTAAAAATATTTTTGGGAAGAATACTTGATGTAAGTATTGGAACAGTAAGAACAGTAATTTCTGTAAAAGGTCAAAAATTTGCAGCATCTGTTCTTGCTTTTTTTGAGGTTTTTATTTGGTACTATGTAGCAAGAAGCGCCTTAAATACCCCTTTAACTAGTATTTTTGTTCCCATTAGTTATTCCTTAGGATATGCAACTGGAACCTTTATTGGAACTACTTTAAGTAGAAAAGTTATAAAAGGTAATACTTCTATTCAAGTAATTACCAGTAAAGCCAGTAAAACTAATTTAGAAAAAATTAGAAAATCTGGTTATGGCATTACCATTATTGATGTTTATGATACCTATGATAATAAAAAAAAGAAATTACTTCTTATGGAAGTTAAAAATAAAAATATAAAAGAATTAACTAACTTAATTAAGAAGATAGATGCAAAAGCTTTTATAACTTTAAGAGAAACACAAAATATTTATAATGGCTTTGTAAAGTAAGGCAGCTAAAATTAGCTGTTTTTAATTTTAAATTATCTTTCTTAAATTTTATTGCAAATAAGTATAATTTAAATAATAAAAGTAGTTAAGAATAATTAAATAAAAAAGTTCTTATGAACCTAAAAACTTAGCTAAAAATATTGAAAATACTAAGAATTATGCTATAATAAAATTACAGATTTGAGTGGGCAGTAAAATTCCCACTTTTAATTTTATAAAAAACAGTGCGGGTATTACTAACGAATAAAAAATACTTGCTAGTAATAAAACTAAAAAGAGGTAATATGGAAAAAGAGTTAGAAAAATTAAGAAAAAATGTTGAGGAAGCATTATCTTCTAAAGAGATAATTGTAACTGATGTTTGCTATCATAAAGAAAATAACTACAATTTTTTAACAATAGAACTTGATAAAGTAAATGGTATTGACTTAGATGAAATAGTTTTAGCAACTAATATTATTAATCCAATTGTTGATAAAATGGATTTCATTGATGAGTCATATATTCTTGATGTTATAAGTAAAGAAAGAGGAGTATAAATATGAGAAAGAAAGAAACAGAAAAAATGGTAGATAGTGGTTTAGAATTTTTAAAAGCCCTAAATCTAGTAACTGAAGAAAAGGGGATATCTAAAGATTTAATTATCGATGCAATGAAACAAGCCCTAATGACTGCCTATAAGAAAAATTATGATTCAAGAACTAATGTTCGTGTTGATTTTGATGAACTTACAGGTAAATTTAAAGTAATTAGTTATTACGTCGTTGTTGATGATTATATTGATTCAACTTATGAAACTGATGAAGAAGGAAATGAAGTAGAAATTCCACCAGAGATTAATCCTGATGCTCAAATGTTACTTGAAGAAGCTAAAGAAATTGACCCAGATATTAAAGTTGGCGATACAATTGAAAAAGAAGTAACACCTCATGACTTTGGTCGTGTTGCTGCTGGAGCTGCTAAACAAGTAGTTACTCAAAGAATTAGAGAAGCAGAAAAAGAATCTATCGTAAGTGAATTTGGTGATAAACAAGATGAAATGTTAGTAGGCATGCTTGCTATGGAAGACCAAAGAAATTACTATGTTGACTTTGGACGTGCTCGTGGCATTTTACCAAAGAGTGAAATGATACCAGGTGAAACCGTTAAAATGGGTTCTCAAATTAAAGTATATGTTACTAAAGTTGAAGCTGGAACAAAAGGACCACTTATTCTTCTATCAAGAAAACATTATGGTTTTGTAAAGAGATTATTTGAAAGTGAAATTCCTGAACTTGCTGATGGTACAGTAATCTTATACCAAGTAGCTAGAGAACCAGGCATTCGTTCTAAAGTTGCTGTTTACTCAACAAATGATAAAATTGATCCAATTGGTGCATGCATCGGTGCTAGAGGCAGCCGAATTGGTAATATTTTAAGAGAACTTAATGGTGAAAAAGTAGATCTAGTTAAATACAGCAATGACCCAGCCGAATTCATTAAAAATGCTATGGCTCCAGCTAAAGATGTTATCGTATCTATTAAAGATGAAGAGAAGAAAGAAGCTCTTGCTATTGTAACAGAAGATAACTTAAAACTTGCTATCGGTCGTAAAGCTATTAATGTTAGACTTGCTAGTAAATTAACAAGATATAAAATCGAAGTTAAAACTATGGAAGATATCCAAAAAGAAGGAAATAAATAATGAAAAAAGTTCCTTTGAGAATGTGTGTTGTTACAAGAAATAGGGAAGAAAAAAGAAATCTTTTAAGAATTGTAAAAACACCGACTGGCGAGATTCAAGTTGATACAACTGGCAAACTAAACGGCAAAGGGGCTTACATTACCAAATCTAAAGAAGTTTTAGAAATAGCTAAGAAAAATAAAGCCTTAGATAGAGCTTTAGAATTAGAAATACCAGAAAGTATCTATGAAGAAATAGAAAAATATATATAAGAAAGAGGTGGTACTTTATGATGACTGTTAAAGAATATGCAAATGACACCAATCATACAGTTGCTGAAATTTTAAAAAAGTGTGAAGAATTAGGAATTAAAGTAAAAAGTGGTGATTCAGAGTTAAGTGATGATGATATTATTATTTTAGACAATGCCATTAATCTAATATCGACTGCTGATGATACATCACTAGAAGAAGAAGATGTAATTGATGAGGCTGTAGAAGACATTATGGAAACTGCAAACATCAAAAAATCTTACCAATCTGGTGATAAAAAACAAAAATTAAAGAAAAAAAGTGAAATAGCCTCTTCCAAAGCTGAATTCTTAAATAAAAGAAAAGAAATGTATAAAAATAAATCTAAATTAAAGAAGAATGCTAAAGAAGATAACATCATTTTATACCATGAAAATATGACAGTTGGTGCTTTAGCTGAGGCTATTGGTTGTAGTGCTGCTAACCTAATTACTAAATTAATGACTAATGGTATTATGTCTAATTTAACTATGCCAATTAGTTTTGAAGATGCTGAGGTTGTATCTTTAGAATATAATAAAGTTTTAAAAAGAGATACTACTCAAGATATTACTAACTTTGAAGAATATGAAATAGTAGATTCTAAAGAAGATTTAGTAAAAAGACCTCCTGTTGTTACTATTATGGGACATGTTGACCACGGTAAAACAACTCTATTAGATACAATACGTCATTCCAAAGTTGTTTCTACTGAATCAGGTGGAATTACCCAAGCAATCGGTGCCTATCAAATAGTTCATAATGGTGAACCAATTACATTTATTGATACTCCAGGACATGCTGCCTTTACTGCCATGCGTGCTCGTGGTACTAGTGTAACGGATATAGTTATTATCATTGTAGCGGCTGATGATGGTGTTATGCCACAAACTAAAGAAGCTATAGACCATGCTAAAGCTGCTAAAGTACCTATTATTGTTGCTGTTAATAAAATGGATAAACCAGATGCTAATCCAAACAAAGTTATGGAAGAAATGGCAGCCTTAAATATTACTCCCGAAGAATGGGGTGGCGAATATCCATTTGTTAAAATTTCTGCTCAAACAGGTCAAAATATTGATGAGTTACTAGAAACAATTCTTGCTACTGCCGAAATGTTAGACTTAAAAGCTAATCCAAATCGATATGCTGTAGGTTCCGTAATTGAATCTAAATTAGATAAACATGTTGGGGGTGTTGCTTCTATCCTAATTCAAAATGGTACACTAAGAATTGGCGACCCAATTGTTATTGGTACTAACTATGGTAAAGTAAGAACAATGAAAAATGACTTAGGTCAAGATGTTGTAAGTGCAGGCCCTTCAACTCCTGTTGAAATTACTGGTCTTCAAGGCAACCCTGAAGCTGGTGATAAATTCATGAGCTTTGAATCAGAAACTCAAGCTAAAGAAGTAGCCGAAAAACGTAAATTAATTGCTCGTGATCAAAAGTTTAAAAAAGAAAATATTTCTTTAGATTCCTTATTTCAAGCCATTGATGAAGGTACAAAAGAAATTAACATTATCCTAAAAACTGATGTTAAAGGTAGTGAAGAAGCTTTAAAAAATTCATTACAAAAGATTGAAGTTAAAGGTGTTAAGATAAATATCATTCGTAGTGATATTGGTACAATTACCGAAAGTGATGTTGTTTTAGCTAATGCATCTAATGCTATAATTATTGGCTTTAATGTTGCTCCATCTCCACAAACAAAAGAAATGGCTAAAGAATACAGTGTTGATATTCGTTTGTATAACATTATCTATAAAGCTATAGAAGATATGGAAGCTGCAATGCAAGGAATGCTTGATCCTGAATTTGAAGAAAAAATCTTTGGACGTGCTGAAGTTCGTAAAATATTTACCTTCTCTAAAGTCGGCAAAATCGCTGGTTCTTATGTAACAGACGGTTTAATTAAGAGTAATTCTAAAATTCGTGTTATTCGTGACGGTATCGTTATTCATGATGGTAATATTGCTGGTTTACAAAGAGGTAAAGACTCAGTCAAAGAAGTTAAAAAAGGTTTTGAATGTGGTATTACTTTAGAATCTTATAGTGACTTAAAAGAAGGAGATATTCTAGAAAGTTACGACATGGTTGAGGTAAAAAGATGAACCAAGTAAAACAAAAAAGAATATCCAGTAACATTCAAAAAGCCCTATGTGAGATAATCTTAGAAGAAAGTCGTGATTCTATTTTAAAAGCTATAACTATTACAGCTTGTGAAGTTACTAACGACTTATCCTTTTGTAAGGTATATTTTACTAGCCTAGAACAAGATGACCATAAAAATTTAGAAAAAGAATTAAATGATAGTACAGCTAAATACTTACGTGGACGTTTATCATCAAAGATTGAAATTCGTAATACCCCAGAATTAATTTTTAAGTATGATGAATCAATCGAATATGGTAATAATATCGAAAAGATTTTAGCAAACATTCATAAGGAAGAACAAAAATGATTATAAATGTATGTAAAGAAAAGAATATGACTTCTCGTGATGTAGTAAACATTATATCTAAACATTTACATACAAAGAAAGTAGGACACACAGGAACACTAGACCCTCTAGCAACTGGTGTCCTTATTGTTTGTACAAATCATGATACTAAGCTAGTAGATATTTTAACTTCTAAAAATAAAGAGTATATTGCTACCATGCGTCTTGGTATTCAAACTGATACGGGCGATATAACTGGTAATATCATTAAGAGAGCCACTTATAAAGTAACAAAAGACCAAATTATTAAAGTCTTAAACAATTTTTTAGGTTCAAGTAAACAAACCGTCCCTATTTATTCTGCAGTTAAAATCAATGGTAAAAAACTTTATGAATATGCAAGAAATGGGGAAGAAGTAACTTTGCCAACCAGAGAAATAAATATTTCAAGTATAGAACTTTTAGATTATCATGATGACTTAATAAAATTTAAAGTAACCGTATCTAAAGGTACTTACATTCGTAGTTTAATTGAAGATATAGGTAAGACTTTGCAAACCGTTGCCACCATGGAAGACTTAGTAAGAACAAAGCAAGGTAATTATAAAATTGAAGATTCTTATACTTTAGAAGATATTAAGAATGATAATTATAAACCAATACCTTTAAATATTGTCTTAAAAGATTATCATACCTATAATTTAAATGCAACTGAGTACTTTAAAGTAAAAAATGGTAGTAAAATGTTATTAAATATTGATGACAAAATTGTAACTTTATTATATAATAATAAACCGATTGCTTTATATAGAAAAGAAAATGATATCTATCGTGTTTATAAAATGTTAGAAATTAATACGGATGATAATTGATTATCTTAATCTAAATTAGATAGATAAAATAAAAAAATTTTGAAAAACTATGTAAAGTCTATCTAGGGGGCTTAATTATGTTTTTATTTAATAAAGAACAATTTGATAATTTTGTTGAATATTTGTATTTAGTAAATGCTAAACATTATTACATTGACAATAATGGAATTGTTAGAGAACAAAATGAAACTGTAGTCGTTCGTTATTTGCCACATATTAACCATTTTGGTATAGCCAGAAAAAATAAACCAGATATGGATGTTATAGTCATTGACGAAAATTCTAACTTGGAAAATATTGTATCACGAATTGATAACGAGGCTTATATTGTTAATAGAAAAGATTTAAACTATTTAAATTATACAAATAGCGAAGTTTTAGACAAACTGTATCCTGATAATAAAACCCAAAAGAAAGGTTTAGGTATATTTAGAAGGGCTTCTTAAGAGAAGTCTTTTTTCTATAATTAAACATGTATTAAATAATTCAAAACAAAAAACTCAAGAAAAAAATCCTTGAGTTTTATTTGATTTTAAAAACTATTTATTAGTTAGCCTTTAGAATAGTTCTAGCTTCTCTTGCAGAAGTTTTAATCTTAACGCCATTAACAGTAATAGTAATCATATTTGGTTTTTGAAAATGATTAGTCTTATTAAGAGCGTGGCTTCTTCTATTCATTGATTTTGGTTTTTTATTTGTAATTTTAACAGCCATTGAGTATTCCTCCTTTTGTTTATTTGTCTAGTAAATTCTATCATAAGAAGTGGTATATTGTCAAATGAAATGTTATAATATTCCTAGGAGATATAATGGATACAATTATTTTTAATATATTAAATTTACTAGAAGAAAATAACTATGAATGTTACATAGTAGGTGGCTATGTAAGAGACTTTATTTTAAATAAAAAAAGCTATGATATTGATATTGCTACTTCAGCAACTGTTAAAGAAATGACAACTTTTTTAGATGGTAATGTTCTCAGTGCTCATTATGGCGCTCTAAAGATAAGCAAGCCACCATATAATATAGATATAACTACCTTTAGAAGAGAACTATCTTATCAAAAACGTAATCCCACTGTTTGTTATATCAAAGATGTTAAAGAAGATATTTTAAGACGAGATTTTACAATCAATGCTATTCTTATGGATAAAAATGGCAATATTATCGATTACTTGGGTGGTATTCAAGATATTCGGGATAAAAAAATTAAATGCATAGGAAATCCTAACGAAAAATTTCAAGATGACCCCCTAAGAATGTTAAGAGCTCTTCGCTTTCATGCTACCTTAAATTTTAATATCGATAATGTCACTTTAAATGCTATAAAAAAATATAAAGAACTTCTAAGTACTCTTTCAAAAACTAGAGTTAAAAGTGAAATGGATAAAATATTACTAAGTGAAAATGTGGTAAAATCCATGGATTATATGAAAAAACTAGGTATTCTAAAAATACTAGGAATTAGTTATAAAAAATTAAAAAAAATAGACGATTTGTGTGGAATGTATGCTCAACTTGAATTACCAATTGATTTTCCTTTTACCAAAAAAGAACAAAGTAATATAAAAACTATTCAAAAAATTCTAAAATATGGTAAGATAGATAATACCGTTATATATGAACACGGCTTATATTTTGCTATGATTACGGGATTAATTAAAGGTAAGACTAGAGCATCTATTGTAAAACAAGAAAAAGAGATTCCTATTCATAATCGTAAAGAAATAGATATAACATATGATGATTTAATTAATATTGGTATTCCTCAAAACAAAATAAATGCTGCTTATATAATCTTAGAAAATTTAATTTTAAAAAAGAAAATAAAAAATGATAAAAGTCATTTAGTTCATTATGTTCTAAAGAATAAAAAGGTGTGGTGTACATGCAAAATATAAATCAAATTTTAAAAGCCAGTAATTTAAGTATTAATGAATTATTAATTCAAAATATGGATAAAGATTTAACTTTAAAAGACTTTTTGGTTTTTTTAAAACTTTTAAATACATCATGTGAATGCTTTGATTGCTCTAAAATGGCTAAAACTTTAGGGCTTACTGAAGAAGATGTTATGACTTCTTTTAATAACTTGATTATTAAAGGTATAATTGAATATAAACCTGTTAAAGAAAATGGAAAGATTAAAGAAGTTATTTCCTTAGATAAATTTTATAATAATGTAGCTCTTAAGTTAAATAATCAAAACAAACTTGATATTTCTAATAATATTTATGATATTTTCCAAAAAGAATTAGTGCGTAGTTTATCTCCAACTGAATACGAATACATAAATAATTGGTTAGAAAAAGGACTTACTGAAGATTTAATTATCGGAGCTTTAAAAGAAGCTGTTTTAAGTGGTGTTAAAAGCTTTCGCTACATTGATAGAGTCTTGTTTGATTGGCAAGAGAAAGGATATCGTAGTATGAATGATGTTGAAATATCGAAGAAAAAAAATACTAAAGCACCAGAAAAAATAAATCAAGATAACAATTCTAATGAAGAATATTTTGACTACGATTGGTTAAATGATGATGACGAATAGAACAAAAGAAATTTTAGAAAAATTAGACGAGCTAATTCCTAATCCTCGTTGTGAATTAGAATATAATAAACCTTATGAACTGTTAATTGCTACTGTACTATCAGCTCAATGTACTGATGCCCGTGTTAATCAGGTAACTAAAGTTTTATGGCAAAAATATACTCTTAAAGCATTAAGCGAGGCTTCTCTAAAAGAAATAGAAAGTATAATTTATCCAGTTGGAACTTATCATAATAAAGCATACTATATTAAAGAAATTGCAACTCGTCTTTTAAAAGATAAAGAAGATGAAGTACCAAATGATTTTAACTACCTTTTAACATTACCAGGTGTTGGTAGAAAAACAGCTAATGTCGTTTTATCCAATATATTTGATGTCCCTAGTATTGCTGTAGACACTCATGTTTTTAGAACTTCTCATCGTTTGGGGCTAGCATCTAAAAATTCTGATGTTTATCAAACCGAACAGGAATTAATGAAAAAAATACCTAAAAATAAATGGAGCAGATTACATCATCAGCTTGTCTTATTTGGTCGTTATACCTGTAAGTCTATAAATCCTAACTGTGATATTTGTACTTTAAAAGCATACTGTAAAGAATATAAAAACAAAACCACTAAATAAAGAAAGGATTATTTCCCATGAACGAAAAAGAAATAAATCATTATAAAACAATAGTAGGAGCATATTATGGGGTGATATTAATGGATGAATACCCCTTAAAAGCCTATGTTTTAAAAAATCTTGAAAATCTAGGAAAACATTATTGTCAAAATAAAAATATTAATTCGGAAGAAATAAAAAAATTTGTATCTCAACATGTTGCTAAAAAAGTAAAGTTACAAGATGCTTTATATATCTTAAATGAATTAGATGAAGATAAAGAATTATTACACTTAATAAAAAGAAAAATTAGAGAAATAGATAGTGAGGAAAATTAAAATGATAGATGAATATTGTATGATAGAAATAGCCTTTGATAATTTAGAAGAGACTAAAAGAACAATCAAAGCTTTATTAGATGAAAAACTAGTTAGCAGTTGTCAAATGATTGAAAGCGAATCAACATGGTTATGGCATCAAGAAATTGAATCCGCTAAAGAATACTTAGTATTTGCAAAAACTAAAAAGAACTTATCAACTAAAATTTATAACGTGGTTCGTAAATATCATAGTTATGAAACATTTGAATTTGCTATAATGCCTATAACTAGTACTAGTAAAAACTATCTTGCTTGGATAAATAACGAAGTAAGAGGAAAAGAATATTAATTAAAAATATTAGAGTTACTTTTTTATCAAAAGAGTTTCTTCTAATATTTTTTTTATTCTTCTAATGTTTTAAAAATAATTTTCTGCTAATATTTTTGACAAATACAAAAAAATGTCTAAAAATACAACACCTTTTAAAGATTGTTTATTGTATAAAAAAATTAAAAATGTATAATTTTAATTATAGAAAATAAGGAGGAACTATTATGTATTATGGAGCTGGAACTTATGAAGCTTTTGCTCACCCTGAAAAACCAATCGGTGTTGATAAAAAGAAAGCTTATATAATTGGAACTGGTTTAGCTGGTTTATCAGCAGCCTTTTATTTGGTCCGCGATGGAAAGATGAAAGGAGAAAACATTCATTTACTTGAAAAACTAGAGCTTGCTGGTGGTTCTTGTGATGGTAGAAAAGATATAACTAAGGGATTTTATATGCGTGGTGGTCGTGAAATGGATAACCACTTTGAATGTATGTGGGATATGTTTCGTGACGTACCGTCTATTGAAAATCCTAATGTATCAGTATTAGATGAATACTATTGGTTAAATAAACATGACCCTAATTACTCATTATGTCGTGCAACAACAGACTGTGGTAAAGATGCCCATACTGATAAATTATTCAAACTAGATAAAAAATCAGCACTTGCTTTATCAAAATTATTTATTACCCCAGAAAGTGAATTAGAAGATAAAAAAATATCAGAAGTCTTACCAAGTAGTTTCTGGAGCACCAATTTTTGGTTATATTGGCAGACTATGTTTGCTTTCCAAAAATGGTCTTCAGCCTTGGAAATGAAAAGATACTTATGCCGTTATGTTCATCATATTGATGGTCTACCAGATTTCTCAGCCTTAAGATTTACTAAGTATAATCAATATGAATCAATGATTTTACCATTAACTAAATATCTAGAAAGTCATGGGGTAAAAATTGAATATGGTATCGATGTTAAAAATGTCATCATCGAAAACTTAGGTACTAAAAAACAAGCTAAAGAAATTAAATATATAAAAGACAATGAAGAAAAAACTATATCCTTAACTGAAAATGACTTAGTCTTTATAACTAATGGTTGTTGTACGGATACTTCATGTTATGGTGACCAAAACACTGCTCCTGATTTGTCTAATATTAAAAATGGTTATGGTGAATCTTGGGATATGTGGAAAAATATTGCTAACCAAGCTAGCAATGGTGAATATGGTAATCCAATGAAATTCTGTGGAGATGTTAATGCGACTAACTGGATGAGTGCCACTATTGCAACAAGTGACGAAGAAATAATTAAACATATCATGGATATTTGTAAACGTGACCCTCGTAGTGGTAAAGTAACTACTGGTGGTATCGTAACCGTAAAAGATAGCATGGATAACTGGTATCTTTCATGGACTATTAACCGTCAACCACAATTCAAGAGTCAAGATAAAGGCATGATTTTAGTCTGGGTATATTCTCTTAATACCAATAAAAAAGGTAACTTTATGAAAAAGCCAATGTGCCAGTGTACTGGTAGTGAGGTTTGTCAAGAATGGTTATATCATATTGGTTTTCCTGTGGATAAAATAGCAGAATATGCAGATACTAAGTGCAATACAACTACATGTTATATGCCCTATATTAATGCTTTCTTCCAACCTCGCAAAAAAAGTGACCGTCCCCTTGTCGTGCCAAAAGGTTCAATTAATTTTGCTTTCTTAGGTCAATTTGCTGAAACTCCAAGAGATACCATTTTTACAACAGAATATTCTATTCGTACTGGTATGGAAGCTGTTTATACTCTTTTAAATGTTGACCGTGCTGTACCAGAAGTATGGGGAAGTTGCTATGATGTTCGTGAACTTTTAAAAGCTGCTTATTATGCCGTAGATAAAAAGAGTATTGATGAATTACCACTTAGCTTGGTAGAAAAAGAAATGGTAAAAGTTTTACTTAAAAAAGTTAAAAATACTGATATTGAACTACTTTTAAAAGATAGTGGTTTACTTAAATAATAATCATTGTTAAACTTGAAACTCAAATATATCAAAGTAATAAACTTTTTATAAAAACAATTTATACTAAGATAATATTTAAAAGATATTATCACTTTACACTCCCTTAATAAAAGACTTAATAATACTAAATATTTAATATTACGAAGAAATATTTTAGTAAATTAAGTCTTTTTTCTTGTTCAAATTACTATTTCTAAAGTATAATTAATTTGGTGAATTTATGAGTAGTCTAACAACAAAAAAAGCAATCTATTATGCTTTAAAAGAATTATTAAAAGAACAACCATTTAACAAAATAACTATTAATGACATTGCTAAACAAAGTAATATCAATCGTCAAACATTTTATTATCACTTTATTGATAAAGAAGACTTAGTCGAGTGGATATGTAAAGAAGAAATGGGCCACATACTAAAAGCTAAAAATCAAAGTAAAACTTGGGAAGAAAAATTTCTATCAGTGTTTACTTTAATGCTTAGTGAAAAAGTTTTCATCACTAACATTTATCATTCCATTTCTTTAGAAATATTGCGTAATAGCCTTTATCGTTTAGTTTATCCTATTATTTATGAAGAGATAGATAAAATATCGCAAAAAGAAAATATTGAAGAGCAAGAAAAAATATTTATTACTGATTTTTATAAATATGCCTTTGTCGCTATTGTCCTAGATTGGATTAAAAATGATATGCAAGAAGATCCAAAAATGATTGTGGATAAAGTAAGTAATTTAGTAACAGGTACTATAAAACATGCATGCTTAGCCATGAAATAGTAAATTAAAATATTAAGAAATGAGACCAAAATAATAAGGCTTTCATTTTTTTTGATTTTGTTAGTAAATCTCTTGCTAATTATTAATATTTACTCTATACTCTATATCTATAAAACATAATAGGTCTTAATAGTTATTTTCATTATTATATAGTCCTAATTTATAAACATTTTTTTAAAAATATTATTCTTTTTAAATAGTTAGTTTTCTTTGAAAGACTTTTATTATATAATCAAACTAAGTGAGGAAAATTATGAATGAGACAATAATAAAAGAATTAACTAAAGAATTAAATATTAAAGATACGCAGATTAATGCTGTTTTAAAATTATTAAGCCAAGGAGCAACCATTCCTTTTATAGCTAGGTATCGTAAAGAAGTAACTGGTAACTTAAATGAAGATGAAATAAGAACTATTGAAGAATCTTATCGTTATCAAGAAAATTTACTTAAAAAAAAGGAAGATACTATTAGACTTATTGATGAAAAAGGTTTGCTTACTGATGAAATTAAGACTAATATTTTAAATGCTACTAAACTTGCGGAAATCGAAGATATTTATCGTCCTTTTAAAGAAAAGAAAAAGACTAAAGCAACTGAAGCTATTAAAGCTGGTTTAGAACCACTTGCTAAAAAAATAATGTCTTTCCCCGAAAAAGGAAATATGAAAAGCCTTGCTAGTGGATATAATATGGATACTGATAAAGCTATTGAAGGAGCAGGATATATCATTGCCGAATGGATAAGCGATAATGCTTCGACTCGTAAATATATTAGAAACTTTATAACTAATACTGGTTTTATAGTATCAAGTAAAAGAGGTAAAGCAGAAGATGAAAAGAAAATTTATGAAATGTATTATGAATTTCGTGAAAAAATTAAATATGCTAAACATTTCCATATTTTAGCTATGAACCGTGGTGAAGAAGAGAAAATCTTAAGCATTAGTTTGGACTATGATTTTGATAATATTATATTAAATCAAGAACATAAGTTTATTAAAAATGAAAGATCATTTGTCTGTGATACTGTTAAAGCTGCTATAAAAGATGCCCTAAAACGTTTAATCTTACCTAGTGTTGAAAGAGAAATAAGAAGTGAGTTAACTGATGCTGCATCAAGTAAAGCTATTTTAACCTTCCAAGATAATTTGGAACACTTACTTTTAACACCACCAATTAAAAACTCTAATGTTTTAGGTTTTGACCCAGCCTTTCGCACTGGTTGTAAATTAGCGGTCTTATCGCCAAGTGGAGCTTTAGAAACCATTGCTGTTATTTATCCACATGAACCTGTTAACGATAAGGCTGGTGCCGCTAAAAAACTATTAGAACTTATTGATAAATATAAAATTGATATCATTGCTATTGGCAACGGAACGGCTTCTCGCGAATCAGAAAAATTTGTTAGCGAAACTATTAAAGGTACTAAATGTAAATATATTATCGTTAGTGAGGCTGGTGCTAGTATTTATTCTGCGTCCCCTCTAGCTAAAGAAGAATTTCCCGACCTTACTGTTGAAAAGAGAAGTGCTATCTCTATTGGTCGCCGTCTTCAAGACCCATTATCCGAGTTAGTAAAAATCGATCCTAAGTCTATCGGTGTTGGTGAATATCAATATGATGTTAATCAGAAAGAATTGGCAAGTGGACTTGACTTTACTGTTTTAAAAGTTGTTAACGAAGTTGGGGTTAATGTTAATACCGCTAGTCCTTCTATATTAAAATATATCTCTGGTTTAACTAAGCCCGCCATTACTAAATTAATGAGTGCCAAACCTTTTAAGACTCGTGAAGATATCGCCAAAGTAAAAGGTATAAGTGCTAAAGTTTATGAGCAAGCAATCGGTTTCTTACGAATAAAAGATGGTCTTAATCCTTTAGATAATACTGGCATTCACCCAGAATCTTATCTTTTAACTAATAATATTTTACAAGAACTAAATTTAAATATAAAAAACATTAATACTGACGATTTTAAAGAAGCCTTAAAGAAAGCTGATGCCAAAATTCTAGCCTCTAAATTAAATGCTGATATTTATACTGTTACAGACATCTTGCAAGAACTCCAAAATCCTGGTTTAGATATTCGTGAAAACTTAGATGCTCCTATTTTAAAAAGTGATATTTTAACCATTGATGATTTAAAAATTGGCATGCAACTTGATGGGACCATTCGCAATGTAACTTCCTTCGGAGCTTTTGTAGATATTGGCCTTCATGATGATGGACTTGTTCATATTTCTAAAATGAGCAAAAACTTCGTTAGTGACCCTAAACAGATAGTTAAAGTAGGTCAAATTGTAAAAGTTTATGTCTGTGATATTAATAAAGAAAAGCAAAAAGTTGGCCTATCTTTAATTCCATTGGCTTAAAAAAATAAATCATAATAAAAAACTTAATTAGTAATTCTTGAATAATTTAATTAAAAAAGTAAATAACTAAAAATATTAGATAATAGTATTAAAAGAAATAAAATTTAAAATAAATAAATCATAAGAAAGGTGATAAAATGGCTAAAAGTAAACATAAAACTAAGAAAAATAATAGTAATATTAATTATACTAGAAATAGTGAGCAAATAATAAATAAGCAAGATAAAGAAAAACAACTAAAAGAACCCAATTTAGTCTCACCAAAAATGCATACAGAAAATATAACTTCCAATAAACATGTCACTACCAGTGAAAAATATGTTAAAAAAAATTCTAAACCATCAATTACCCAATCATCTTTTTCAAAAGAAAAAATTAAAAAAAATAAGTTGTCTTTACTTCCTACTACTTTTCTTATCATTGCTTTTTTAGAAATATTTTATAAGATTAGTATTTTTGGCTTTAAAAATATCTTTAAAACTAATACTCTAATTCTTTTAATACTATTACTACCAATAAGCAGTATCATTGCAACCATTAGTACTCTAACTAAAAGTCCTAAAAGAAATAAAATAATTTACTTTATCATAATTTTTCTAATCACAATTTTCTTTAACATAGCATTGATATTTAAAAAAGTATTTAATACTTACTTTTGTCTTTCACTATTTGGACTAACTGATCAGGCTGTTGCCTTTACTGGTACTGCTATCATTGAAATATTTAAGAATATAACCAATATTATTGGACTTTTCATTCCTTTTATTACCATTATTGTTACTAATAAATATTTATCATTTAATCGCTTAGATAAAAAAAATGGTGCCCTAAATTTTCTTGTTTTATTCCTAAGCATACCTCTTTTTGAAATTATAACTTATCAAACAAAAAATCAAGAAAACTCTATCTATAATCTTTTTAATACTAACTATAATAATGCCTTAAATATTGAAAAAGTTGGCATCATTCCTGGTCTTTACTTAGATATAAAAGAATTACTTTTTAAGTATGATAGTAAATCTACATTGGAGCAACCTCTTAACCCTGATATAACAAATGATAATGATTCAAATAATGATACTAATGAAGATCCTGTAGAAAATAAGTATACTTACAATAATTTGGATATTGACTTTGATAAATTAATAAATAATGAAAAAAATAAGACTTTACTTAGTATGCATAAGTATTTTAAAAAAGATGAAGGTACTTTAAAAAATGAATATACTGGTCTTTTTAAAGATAAAAACTTAATTATTATAATGGCCGAAAGTCTTAATACTATTGGAATCCGTGAGGATGTAACACCAACACTCTATAAACTAGCAACCACAGGTTTTAACTTTACTAATTTTTATACACCAGTTAATTTGAGTACTATCGGTGGTGAATTTCAGAATTTAACTGGACTTTTTGCTAATCTTAATGATTTAAATAAATATTTCCGTAAAGGCACTAATTATTTTCCTTTTGGATTAGGTAATGTTTTTAAAAACAGCGGCTATGATACAAAAGCATACCATGCTAATGATGCTTATTTTCAAAATCGTAATACTTACTTAAAAACAATGGGTTTTGATTACTTTGAAGCTAAAAATACAGGCTTAGAAAAACTTATGGATTGTAATACTTGGCCAGCTAGTGATGATGATATGGTCAAAGTAACTTCCAACGAATGGATAAACTCTTCAAAATTTTTAACCTATTATGTATCCGTATCCAGCCATATGCCTTATAATAGAAATGGTAATGCTATAGTAAGCAAGAATTGGCAATTAGTTAAAGATATGAACTTAAGTGAAGAAGCTAAAGGTTACTTAGCCAGTGTAATCGAATTAGATAAAGCCGTTGCTAGTCTTATAGAAATATTAGAAGAAAATAATAAATTAGATGATACCGTTATCGCTATAATTCCAGATCATTATCCTTATAGTATGGATATTAACTCTATTAATGAACTATCCACTTATAAAAGAGATGAAACTATTGAAGTAAATCATAATTCCTTAATTATTTGGAATAATAATACTCCAAGTGTTACTATTAATAAAACAGCTAGTCAATTAGACTTCCTACCAACCATTTATAATCTTTTTGAGATTTCCTATGATTCTAGGCTCTTTATGGGCAAAGATATTTTATCATCAACTCCAGGTCTTGTCTTTTTTCAAAATAAAAGCTGGGTTAGTGATTATGGAACATATTATGCAAATATTGGTAAGTTTATAGCTAAAAAAGATGTAGAAGTACCAGATTCTTACGTTAGTAATATTAATAAAATAGTAGCTAATCGTATAAACATGAGTAAACTTATTATTGAAAATAATTATTATGCTAAAATAGATTATAAAGAATAATAAAAATATAATTAAATTAAAAATATTGTGAAATTTTATTTAAAATTATGTACAAATAATAAAAATTAAAGTAAAATTAAAAAATAAAAGATGAAAGAAAGGCATCAAGTATTTGATGAAGTAATAACATGTGTGGAATAGCAGGTTTTGTTGATAAAACAATTAAAAATAAAGAAAAAGTTATAAAAGATATGGCCGAGCGTATTAAATATCGTGGACCTGATGGCGAAGGTTATTTTATTGATGATGATGTAGCTCTTGCTCATCGTAGGTTAGCTATCATAGACTTATCTAGTGGTGGACAACCTCAATATAATGAAGATAAATCCTTAGTTATTGTTTTTAATGGAGAAATTTATAATTTTGTTGAATTAAAGAGTGAACTTAAAAAAAGTGGTCATAAATTTACTAACAAAAGCGATACTGAAGTAATCATTCATGGTTATGAACAGTGGGGTACAGATGTAACTAAGCATTTGCGTGGTATGTTTGCTTTTGCTATTTGGGACACTAAACAAAAAACCTTATTTATGGCTCGTGATGGCTTTGGTATTAAACCATTATACTATGCTAAATTTGGTAGCAGCTTTATGTTTGCCTCTGAAATAAAGGCATTTTTAGACCATCCAAAATTTAAAAAAGAATTAAATAAAGAAATTTTAAGTAGCTATTTATGTTTTAACTCAACTCCTACTGAAGAAACTTTCTTTAAGGGAGTTTATCGTGTTGAACCAGGTTATCAAATATTATATAAAGATGGTAAAATTAATAAGACTCAATTCTTTAAATTAGAATTTGATGAAAAAGATGAAGACATGGATACTATCGTCAACAAAATTAGAAAAGCCATGGATAATTCTGTTAAATATCACCAAATTAGTGATGTAGAAGTAGGTTCGTTTCTATCAAGTGGAATTGACTCATCTTATTTAGTATCTATTGCTAAACCAGATAAAACTTTTACTGTTGGCTATGATAATCCTAAGTATGATGAAATTAAATATGCTAAAGATTTAGCAGATAAACTAGGTATTGAAAATAAGTCTAAAAAAATTACTAAAGAAGAGTATATGAAAGCTTTTCCTAATATTATGTATCATATGGATGAACCACTTGCCGATCCATCCGCTATTGCCTTATATTTTGTTGCCGAAATAGCTTCTAAAGATGTTAAAGTAGTTACATCCGGTGAAGGTGCTGATGAATTATTTGGGGGTTACTTATCATATCGTGAAGAAGTAGACCAAGCTTGGTATATGAAAATACCTTATCCAATTCGTCATGCTGCATCCTTAGTAGCAGGTCTTTTTCCCGAAGTACGGGGATTCAACTTTGTTTACCGAAGAGGTCGCAAATTAGAAGATTATAACATTGGTTTAGGTCGAGTATTCCGTGATGAAGAAGCACAAAAAATAGTAAACTTTAAAAATCAAATTAATACAAAAGACATAGTAGCACCCCTTTATGCTGAATATAAAGATCAAAGTGATTTAGTAAAACGTCAAGTAATCGATTATTACTATTGGTTAGTTCAAGACTTCTTACATGCTGTTGATAGAAATACTATGATGTTTGGCTTAGAAGCTAGAACTCCATTCTTAGATAAAGAAGTTTATGAAGTAGCAAGACACCTACCAAGTTATGCTAAAGTAAATAAAGAAACTACTAAACCAGCCTTAAGACTTGCTGCTAAAAAATCAATCCCTAATGAAGCTTATAAAAAGAAAAAATTAGGATTTCCAGTTCCTTTAAGAGAATGGATAAGAGAAGAAGACTTATATCAGGAAATAAAGACTAAATTTGATAGTAAAGTAGCCCAAGAAATATTTGATCATAAAAGAATAATTAAACTTCTAGAAGATCATAAATCAGGTAAAAAGGATTGTTATAAAAAAGTATGGACTATTTATACTTTCTTAGTTTGGTATGACCAATTCTTTGCTTAAAAAAATTAATTATAAACTAGTAGAAGCAACTTACTTTTTCTTGAATTAGGTGCTTCTTTTTTTAATTTTAGTAAACTTAATTAAATATACTAAATCATAAACATAGCTAGTTACTATAAATAAGAAAATTTTTATTAATATCATCAGCAAAGAATTGACTTTAAATATAAAGTGTATTATTCTAAAACTGCAAATGAAAGAGTTTAAAAATATTACAATGAGTGGTGATTTTATGCATAATAAAGTATTAATTGTTGAAGATGATACCGATATCATAGAACTTTTAAGATTATATTTAGAAAGCAATAACTATATTACAAAATCAGCTGGTGATGGCTTAGTCGCCTTAGACATTTTGCAGAAAGAAAAATTTGATATAGCTTTAGTTGATATCATGATGCCTAAAATGGATGGTTATACTTTAATAAAAGAGATTAGAAAAATAAGCAATATTCCTATTATTATTATCTCAGCTAAGACAACTGATACTGACAAAATATTAGGTCTAAAAATAGGAGCTGATGCCTATATTACTAAGCCATTTAATCCATTAGAAGTTGTTGCTTACGTTGAGGCAACTCTCCGTCGCTTTTTAAAGTTTGGAACTGTTAGTGATTCTAAAACATTACAAGTTGGCAATCTTTCCTTAGAAATGGACAAATACATTTTAAAAAAAGATGATGTAATTATTCCGTTAACTTCAACTGAGATGAAAATAATGGTCATGTTTATGCAATCTCCTAACCGCGTATTTACCAAATCCCAAATCTATGAATATATTAATGGCAATTATTGCGATAGCGATGATAATACGATGATGGTTCATATTTCTAACTTAAGGAGTAAAATTGAAAATAATCCAGCCAATCCTGAGTATATTTTAACTGTAAGGGGACTGGGCTATAAGTTGGTGGCTTATGAAGAAGAATAAAAGTTTAATAACTATTTGTTTAATTCAATTTTGTACTTTAGCACTTTTAATCTTTAGTTTTTGCTTTATTGGTAATTATATTAGTAATTATCTTTTAGATAACAGTTTTCCTACTATCTATGATTTACTTGATTACGAAGATGCCTTAAAAGTTGATGATTTTAGTCATATTCCCATTAAGCGTTTAAGTGGTAGTAACTTTGCTGTTTACGATGCTGACTTAAAACTTTTGTATACTTCAAATAAGAATATTTCAGATAATCTTAAAGAAGAAGACATTAATTTTATTAGTAATAATGCTAATAATATTTATTATGATATGATATCCCTTAAAGATGAATTTGGCAACTTGGTTTATGAATTATATGAAAATACTTATGATGAAGATACTTCTAGCGAGATTACAACAGGTTATGCAAAACTAAATTCTGATTATGAAATAATTAGTGGTAATTTATTTAAAAAATATACATCTTTTACCCCAAGACAATTAGAATTAATAAGAGGAATCTATTCTAATAATGAAAGTATAGAAAAGTATGATTACGAAACTAATGATAATCAAAGTAGGATTTTAGTTTTTGTAAGCCCTAATTTTACTTTGGATACTTATAATGATGTTGTTAATAAAAGTAAGATGGTCTGGATAATTGGTATTCCTTTAATGGTAATAATGGTTCTAACTAGTTCTTGGCTATTTATGAGAAAAATGAAAAAAAATTTAAATACTTTAAGTATGGCTATTTGTGGATATCAAGATGGTGATAAATTAGATATTACTACTAATAATTTACCCAAAGAATTTAAAGAAATAACCGATAGTTTTAATGAATTAATGATCAGGCTAAATAAAGCCTTAGTTGAAAAAAAGCAAATGTATCAAGAACGTCAAAGAATAATTGCTGATGTATCTCACGATTTAAAAACTCCGCTTACTGTAATACAGGGCTATTCTAAAGCATTCATCGATGAGTTGGTTCCAAATGATAAAAAAAAGCAATATATGTATGCCATATATAATAAAAGCATTATTGCTGTAAGTCAGTTAGAAAGCTTATTTTCTTATATTAATATGGAACATCCAGAATATAAATTAAATCCAGAAAAAATTGATATTAATAGTAAGACTAAAGATTATTTAGCTGAAAAATATAATGAAATAGAGTTAAATAAATTTAATTTAGAAGTTGATATTCCTGATAACGAAGTTTATGTAAATATTGATTTTGATGCCTTTAAAAGAGTATATGATAATTTAATTAGTAATACCATGAAATATAATAAATCGGGCGTAACTATTTACTTTAAAATTACTTATGATAAAACGCATGTTTATCTTAGGATTGGAGATAATGGCATTGGAGTTGCTGATAATATTAAAGATACTATATTTAATGCCTTTGTTACTAGTAATGAGGCTAGAACTAGTGGTAAAGGTTGCGGCTTAGGAATGGCTATAGTTAAAAGATTAGTCGAGTTAAATGATGGGAGTATTGAACTTAAAAACAGCAAAGGAAAATGGAAAACTATCTTTTTAATTAAATTAAAAAAAGATTCTTAAGAAAAATTAAGATAAAGTTTATGCTATTTTAAACTTTATCTTTTAAAATAATAATTGTGATTTTTATGAATAATGTATTAGAATACTTAGAAAATATTGATATTAATAACACCAATGGGATAAGAGATATTAAACATTTTATCTCTTATCAAGATTTAAAAGAAGATAGTAAAAAAATTGGCTCCTTTTTAGCGGCGAAGGTTTCTCCTAGAAGTCCTATCCCCATTTATATGGAAAAAGAAGCCTCGTGTATTTCCTTGTTTATGGGAAGTCTTTATGCTGGTTGCTTTTATACTCTACTAAATACTTCTTTACCCGCTAAAAGATTGAATGACATTTTACAAGTTTTAGAAAGCAATTTTATTTTAACCGACTATGAACATTTAGAAACAGCCCATACTTATTTTCCAGATAAAACTATTTATTGTTATGAAGATATGGTTAAATCAGAAATTGATTCCTCTTTACTAAAAACAAGAAGAGAAGCCTCTTTAAGTATTGATCCAGTTTATGCCAACTTTACTAGTGGTTCTACAGGCGTTCCTAAAGGAGTCTTAATAAGTCATGATAATATTATTTCTTTTATCGATACCTTTACTTCTACTTTCCAAATAACAGAAAATGATTGTCTTGGTAATCAAGCCCCTTTTGACTTTGATGTATCCGTTAAAGATATTTATAGTTCTTTAAAAACAGGGGCCATGCTTGTAATTGTTCCTAAAGAATATTTTTCGCAACCAGCCTTATTACTAGATTATTTAGATGATTATAAGGTTACCACTTTAATCTGGGCAGTATCAGCACTATGTTTACTCTCTAGTTTTCATGGTCTAGATTATAAAAAGCCTAAAAATATTAACAAAATTTTCTTTAGTGGTGAGATTATGCCTATTAAACACTTAAATAATTGGTTAGAGGCTTATCCTCAAGCCCAGTTTGTTAACCTTTATGGACCTACAGAAATAACCTGTAATTGTACTTATTATATAATTGACAACCACAAAAAATATGATGTTATTCCTATCGGTAAAGCCTTCTTAAATCATCAAGTTTTTTTACTAGATAATAACAACTTAGAAATAACCGCTCCCGATATTAAAGGGGAAATTATTGTTAAAAGTAAAACCGTAGCGTTAGGTTATTATAACGATTTAGTTAAAACTAAAGCCGCCTTTATTCAAAATCCTCTCAATAACAAATATTTAGATATAGTGTATAAAACGGGTGATTTAGGGTATTATCATGATGGCAATCTCTATTTTGCAGGGCGTAGTGATTTTCAAATTAAATATATGGGACACCGCATTGAATTAGAAGAAATTGATAAAAATATAACTAACATGGCTAATGTCATAAGAAGTACGACTATATTTATCCCTGATAAAGAAAAATTAGTTTGTTTCTATGTGGGCTCTATCGACAAAAAAGAATTATATACTAATTTAAAAAAAGAATTACCAATATTTATGGTTCCTACTAAGTATTATAAACTAGATAATATGCCCCTAACTAAAAATGGTAAAATTGATAGAAAGGAATTAAAAAGATTATATGTTGCCAATTTATAAAGAAATTACCAAACAAGTTAAAACCCCTTGTTATGTATTTGATACTAATGAATTAAAAAAAAGAGTTACTTATTTAAAGAATAATTTACCTGATAATGTCAATCTATGCTTTGCCCTAAAAGCCAATCCTTTCTTAGCCACTTCTTTAAAAAATATGGTTAATAAATTCGAACTTTGTTCTTATGGCGAATACAAAATAGCCGCAAATAGTGGCATTAAACCAGCCCAAATGGTTGTATCTGGCGTTTATAAAAACTATGAAGAATTAAAAGAAATTATAAGTTTAAAAGAGCCAAAAATTTTAATAACCATTGAATCCCTTAACCAATTAGATATGATTGAAAAAATAGGTCAAGAACTAAAAATTACGATTAAAGTTTTATTAAGATTAACCAGTAATAATCAATTTGGCCTTAGTAAAAATGAAGTAATAAAGATTTTAGAAAATAGATATTCATATCAATATCTAAATATCATCGGTTTACATTATTTTTCTGGAACTCAACATTTTTTATTAAAACATATAAAGAAAGATATTGACTATATTGATGAATTCTTAACTGAATTAAAGAATAATCTTGGTTATTTAGCTGAAGAATTAGAATTAGGCTTGGGATTACCTGTAAGTTATTTTAAAGAAGAAAAAGAATTTACAGAAAAAGAATTTCTTACAAGTGTTTCAAGTTATTTAAAGTCTATGACATATCAAGGTCATATTACATTAGAATTAGGTCGTAGTATATCCTCATCTTGTGGAACTTATTTAACTAAAGTTGTAGACTTAAAAAATAATGCTGCTGGTAATTTTGCTATTGTTGACGGGGGCATTAATCATATAACTTATTATGGTCAAATGATGGCCATGAAACATCCCGAGGTTTTATTATATCCAACTAGAAAAGGAAAGACGGAATCATATAACATTTGTGGAAGTTTATGTACGATAAACGATATTTTAGTTAAAGATTTAGAAGTAAGTAATATTAAAATAGGCGATATTTTGGCATTTAAACGAGTAGGAGCCTATGCCATGACTGAGGGTATTAGTTTATTCTTAAGTAGAGATTTACCCAATGTTGTTTTAATAAATGATAACCATATTGAGGTAGTAAGGAATGATGTTAAAACTTATCCTCTTAATATGGCTAGAAAGGAGAAATAAAATGGAAAAATTAATAGAAATGTTAGAAGAATTAAATCCAGAAGTCGATTACACAACCGAAGAACATCTAATAGATAATCATTTATTAGATAGTTTAGCAATTCTTTCCTTAATAGGTGATATTGAAGATGAATTTGATGTTGAAGTACCAACTACCCAAATTATCCCTAGTAATTTTAACAGTGCTCAGGCTATTTGGAATTTGATTCAAAAATTAGAGGAAAATTAGTATGCAATATTGTGATTTAGGGTATGTTGCCTTATTTTTACCCATTGTCATTATACTTTACTTTCTAACTTCAAAAAAACATCGTTACAAAATCTTATTAGGAGCAAGTTTTATCTTCTTTTATCTTTTAAGTAAAAAATTAATTATCTACTTAATATTTTCAGGTCTTTCTATTCATCACTTTGGATTGTGGCTTGAACACTTAAAAAGTTTGAAAAAAGAAGAGTTAGCATCGGGGGCAGATAAAAAGCAAGTAAAAGAAAAATACAAACGCCAAGAAAACAAAGTCATAATACTTGCTCTTTTTATTCACTTAGGGCTTTTAATAGTCTTAAAATATTCTAGTTTTATTGGTAATAATATCAATAATCTTTTAAGTCTGATTCACATAAATTACCAGTTAAAAGTTCCCCATTATATTATGCCTATTGGTATTTCCTTTTACACACTTCAAGCCTTAAGCTATATTATTGATGTTAAAAACGGAACCATTACAGCTGATGATAATCTAGGAAGATTAATGCTTTATTTAGCCTTTTTTCCTAGTATCATGGAAGGACCAATTAGTCGTTATAAGGATACCGCTGAAAAATTATATAGTGGGCAACCTCTTAACTATCAAAATTTAACTTTTGGTTATCAACGAATTTTATTTGGCATGTTAAAGAAAATGATTGTGGCCGACAGGCTAAATATTATTGTAAAAAATATATTTAGTAACTATCCTAGTCTTGGCGGAGCCATTATTTTAGCAGGGGCTTGCTTTTATACGATTCAATTATATATGGACTTTGCAGGAACAATGGATATTGTAATTGGTAGTGCTGAAATATTTGGAGTTAAATTACCAGAAAACTTTAAGCAACCTTTCTTTTCCAAAAATATTAGTGAATTTTGGAGTAGATGGCATATTACTTTAGGAGCCTTCTTAAGAGATTATGTTTTTTATCCATTATCCTTATCTAAAAGTTTAAAAAAACTGACTAATTTCGGTCGTAAACATTTTGGTAATCATTTTGGTCCTCTTTTAAGTGGCGCTATCGCCCTCTTAGTAGTTTGGCTTTTAAATGGTTTGTGGCATGGGGCTGCTTGGAATTATATCTTCTTTGGTCTTTATCATTTTACTTTAATAGTGCTAGCAGATTTATTTTCACCCGTAATTCTTAAGATTTTGAAACTTCTTCATATTAACCGCAATAATTTTTTCTATCGTCTTTTAGAAATGTTTAAAACTACCGTTTTAGTAATTTTTGGTGAATTATTTTTCCGTGCTCATGGCCTGCAGGCAGGATTTTCGATGTTTAAAAAGATATTTACTACCTTTAATTTAAATGATTTTTCAGAAAATATTTTAAAATTAGGTTTAGATAAATTTGATTTTCGAATAATAATTGTTACCCTACTAATAGTTTTAATTATTAGTATCTTAAAAGAAAAAGGTATTAACATTAGAGAGGCTATTAGTAAAAAACCAATTTATATTCGTTGGACTTTATATTATGCTTTAATACTATTTATTGTTATATTTGGGGCTTATGGTGATGGTTATATCCCTGTAGATCCTTTATATGCTAACTTTTAGGAGGTATCATGAAAAAAATTTTAAAAGTCATCGTTTTTTTCCTTATTCTTTTCTTGCTACTTATAATAGCATCTTATATAGTTAGTCCTAAAAACAATGGCACTCTTAGTCCTGATAAACACATTGATAATGCCAGCGGCCCTCTTGCTGAAAAAGAAAATTCTATTGATGCCTTAGTAATTGGTGATAGTGAATCATTTGCAGCTATTAGTCCCTTAGAAATATATAAAAATTATGGTTATACTATGTATGTTAGTGGTACCTCTGGTCAATATTTATATGATAGTTATAACTATTTTCTAAAAACTCTTACTAAACAAAAACTAAAAGTTCTAATTCTAGAAACCGATGCCATTTATCGAAAAATACCTATCAGTTATAATTTTCGCTTTTGGATGGGAGAGTTTATTCCTGTATTTCACTATCATAATCGCTGGAAACAAATGACTATGCAAGATTTTAAGATGAAAATGGCTTATAATTATACCGATACTTTTAAAGGCTATGATTTTTCTTTAAATATAAATCCTGCAACTAATCATAATTATATGGAATATACTGAAGAAACAGAAAAAATAGATAAAATAAATAAATATTATTTAGATTTAATTAAAAAGAAGTGTGATGAAAATGATATTTCCTTTATATTAGTTAGCACCCCTAGTACTGTTAATTGGAACTATCGTCGTCATAACGGGATTAAACATTATTCCAGACAAAATAAAATTAAATATTTAGATTTAAATATTGATAATAAAGCTATGATTGATTGGAGTAAGGATACTAGAGATATGGGAGATCATCTAAATTATTATGGAGCATATAAAGTGAGTAATTATTTAGGAAATTATTTAAATAAATTAGATATCTTAGAAGATCACCGTGGTAATGATTACTACTCTTCTTGGGACAATGCCTTAAAACCATACCAAGATGAAGTAAAGAAAGCTAATATTAACTAAATTTTATTTAAAAATTATTAAAAAAGAATAAATCTTATGATAATTTTAATAAGAGAAGAAAATAAAAAATTATGAATGATGAAAAAATAGAAACTGTTAAAATTAATACTAATAATATAGAAAAAAATCTTGATAATGAACATTTAAATACCAGCCAACAACTCCAAAACAATATTACAACTGATAATAATTTAGAAATAATGGATTTTGACTTAGATGAAGAAAATACCACTACTAAAGCTATTAAAGATAGAAATAGTTTTACTCCAACTACTTATGCATCCGATTATGATACTTATATTAAAGTGGTTGCTTTAGCCTTTGCTGAAGGAGGCGGTAAAACAGAAAAAAATAGTGTAAAAAATGTCTCTAATGTTGTATCATCCGTTTTAAATCGTGTTGATGATGGTAGATTTGGCGGCAAAGATGTTATCTCAGTAATTTCTGCAAAAAATCAATATGCCGGCTATAATAACAATAACTATAAAAAAATAATTGGTGCTTTTAAAAATGGTAATATAAATGATTATATGTCTGATGACCAATTAATTGCTATTTATAATCTATTAGATAACGATACTAGAACTACTAGTTGTAATAGTTTTCGTGGTAACGGGAAAACTAATAAATTCTATAATATGTAAATAAGATTATTATAAGTTAAACATAAAATTATTATAAAAAGTATAAAAAGACTTGCTTAATTAGAATATTTAAGTATATAATATGACTTGTAAACGAGAAAAGAGATTTAAAAGTAGTAGTATAAAAATATTGTTAAAGAGAGTTTGTGGTTGGTGTAAACAAATATAATATTTATATGAACTTGTTTAAATTAGTTTAAATGGGTAATTCCTATATCAATTAAGAGTATAATGTTAAGGTGGTACCACGTAAATTCGTCCTTATTGGGTGTTTTACGTGTTTTTTTATAAGGTAATGTTAAAAAAATACCAAATAAAAAGCACTAATAAACATAAATACTAGAAAGTAGGGTAACATGAATGAAATAATTTATAATTTAATTTTCTTTATTGTTGTTTTCTTAATGGTATACATATTTTGTTATTATATTGCGGGGAACATTAAAGTACCTAAAGAAAAAAATAAATATAAAACAACTAGTAAAGGCAAGAAGGGCAAGAAAGAAAAACCATTTAAATATACTAACGAAGGTAAATTAATGATTATTCGTTATAATTTAGATGAGAAAAAAGTAGATTATCAAGAATTATTAAGATGGACAAGCTTTTGTAATGCTTTTATTATCAGCTTAACATCAACAATAATTTGTAATATTCCACTGAAAATGTATTATCAATTAGCCATCGGCTTTGTTATTCTCTTTGGTCTAATTTATAGTATATTTGAAATAGTAGGAAGACATTTAAACAAGAAATGGGGAAAAGAAAATGAGTAGTAATTATAAAGAAATAGAAAAAAAATGGCAAAAATATTGGGAAGAACATGAAACTTTTAAAGCGATAACTGGTAGTAGTAAGAAACCATTTTATACTTTAGTAGAGTTTCCTTATCCATCAGGAGCCGGTCTTCATGTCGGACATGTTCGCAGTTATACCGCTTTAGATGCTTTATCAAGAATGAAAAGAATGCAAGGATTTAACGTCTTATTTCCAATGGGATGGGATGCCTTTGGTGCCCCAGCAGAACAATATGCTATAAAAAATCATATTCATCCTAAGGATGCAGTAAAAGCCAATATTGCCAACTTTAAAAAACAAATGCAATCCTTAGGTTTTAGTTTTGATTGGTCAAGAGAATTCTCAACTACTGATCCAGAATATTACAAATGGACCCAATGGCAATTCTTACAATTTTATAAACATAATATGGCTTATAAAGCTACTGTGCCAGTAAACTGGTGTCCAAATTGTAAGACCGTACTTTCTAATGAAGATGCTGCTGGTGGTGTTTGTGAAAGATGTGGTAGTCCTGTTGTTCAGAAAGAAAAATCACAATGGATGCTAAAAATGAGTAGCTATGCTGAGGACTTGCTTAAGGGTTTAGATGATACAAACTTTGCTCCTAAAGTAAAATTAGGTCAAATTAACTGGATAGGTAAATCAACCGGCATTGAAGTAGATATCGATATTGTCGGTGGCGGTAAATTTAAAATATTTACAACATGTATCGAAACTATCTATGGTATAACTTTCTTTGTTATTGCACCAGATGGTAAACTTATTAAAGAATTAATGCCTCGTGTAGAAAATAAAGATGAAGTCCTTGATTATATTGAAGAAACAGCTAAAAAATCTAATATGGACCGTACTGAACTTAATAAAGGTAAGACTGGTTGTCTAGTTAAGGGTATTAAAGCTATCAATCCAGTTACTGGCTCGGAAGTTCCTATTTTCTTAGGTGATTTCGTTTTAGGTGATTATGGTACTGGCGCTGTTATGGCTGTTCCTGCTCATGACCAAAGAGATTATGAATATGCCAAAGTACATGACATTCCAATGATTGAAGTAATTACTGGTGGTGATATAACTAAGAGTGCTTATGCTAAAGAAGAATACTTAGATAATAAAGATGCTAAACTTATTAATAGCGATCAATTTACCGGCTTATCGGTTATGGATGCTAAAGAAGCTATCACTAAATACTTAGAAGAAAAAGGTATCGCCCGTCGTGTTAATAACTATAAAATGCGTGACTGGATATTCTCACGTCAAAGATTCTGGGGTGAGCCAATTCCAATGATTTATTGCGAGACCTGTGGTTGGCAACCAGTTCCAGAAGACGAATTACCTTTGTTGCTTCCTGATGTTGCTGAATACGAACCAACTGATAATGGTGAGTCTCCACTTGCTAAAATTACCGATTGGGTTAATTGCAAATGTCCAAAATGTGGTGGTAGTGCTAAAAGAGAAACAGATACAATGCCAAACTGGGCAGGTTCTAGCTGGTATTTCTTAAGATTTATGGATGCTCATAATGATTCATGCTTTGCTGATTTTGATGCCATGAAATACTGGAATCGTGTTGATTGGTATAACGGTGGTATGGAGCATACGGCTAGACACTTATTATATGCCAGATTCTGGGTTCAATTCTTATATAACATAGGTTTAGTTCCACATAAAGAAATGATTTGGACTCGTGTTTCTCATGGTATGGTTTTAGGACCAGATAATCAAAAAATGAGTAAATCTAAAGGCAATGTTATCAATCCTGATGATATCGTTGATGAATATGGTGCTGACATTTTAAGAGTTTATGAAATGTTTATGGGTGATTATCAAATGGATGCCCCATGGTCAACAGATTCTCTAAGAGGTTGCAAGCGTTTCATTGAAAAAATTATTCGTTTAAAAGATAAAGTTAATAAAGAAGAAGGTTACTCTAATACTCTGGAAAGTATTGAACATAAAACAATTAAGAAAGTTACTAATGACATGACAACAATGGGTTATAATACTGTTGTATCTAGTTTAATGATATTAGCTAATGCCTACGATGCTAAAGAAGAAATAACACCAATGGATTATAACTTATTATTAACACTACTTAATCCAATGGCTCCACATATTACCGAAGAATTAAATGAACAAATAGGCTTCAAACCAATCTGTGAATCAGCTTGGCCAACATATGATGAGGCTAAAACCGTAGATGAAGAAAAAGAAATTGGTGTTCAAGTAAACGGTAAACTACGTGCTACTATTAAAGTAAATATTAATGACTCTGAAGATACTTTAAAAGAAAAAGCTCTAGCCGAAGAAAATGTTAAAAAATTTACTGAAGGAAAGGAAATAGTTAAAGTAATTGCTATTAAAGGCAAAATTGTTAACATTGTTGTTAAATAATTGAATACCTAAATTTAGTGAAAATATAAAAAAGATTTGACTAATTGAAAGTCAGATCTTTTTTAAAACTTAAACTAGATTTTTATTATTGGATGATTTTTAATTTCAAAATTATAAGTATTTTTATCAGTTAACATATCATAAAGACAACTACTCTTAAGCTCTAAACTATAGCATGCCGTCTTTTTATAATTTTCTTTTATATTTTTAGCTTTTATATACTCTTGACCTTTTTTAGTAAAACCTAAAATTCTTAAATAATTCTCATCTTGATAATCCTTTTTAATTCCTAAAATAATATGTAAAAACATTCTATTAAGACGATTATAAGTATACCTTTTAGTCTTAATTTTTAAAATTAATTCCTCTAGCGAATGACTTTCCATAATAACTTTCTTTAACAAATTATCAATACCCTCATTAACATCTAAATAGCTATCTAAATCATTAGAAGTCATAATTTTTAATTTTAACATTTTAAAATATAAATCATAATCTGCTTTAACTAATACTTGACTACATGGTGTAAATTTACTAACATCTTCTTTATTAAAAAAACGTTTTCTGATGTTACTAGCGCTTACGATAATATCAGTACTTTGGGTATCTAAATAATCATTAGTTCTTTTAATAGTTTGAACCTTAATGTTTTTATTAATTTTGTTTATTGCCTTTAAATAAGAAATTCCTAGTAAATCATTAGCTTTAAATTCAAAATTAACTTCTAAAGCTTTAGCAAGAGCTGAAGGATAATTACAACCATTATCCAAATATTCTTTTACTTTTTCTTGATACTTTATATTATCTTGTTTATCTGCTAATTCTTTTAATAAACTTAAATCATTACTTTCACTGCCAAATACTAAAGTATCAATTCCAAGAAAATTTAAAATTTTAATACTTTGATAGGCAAATATATCAGCACTTTGAACGGTATATATAGTAGGTAACTCAACAATTAAATCAATACCATATTCTAAGCTAATCTTTACTTTATCTTCTTTAGATAAAATACCAATATCACCCCGTTCAGTAAAATAACTTCCTAAACATAAAACGATTAAACTATCTGGATACAATTCTTTAATTTTATTAATTTGATAAAGATGTCCATTATGTAAGGGATTATATTCCGCAATAAGACCAATAATTTGCATACTTTATATCCTCCTTCTAAATATAAAAAAATTACTTATATTTCCAAAAAGAGTATAACTTAAACCTAAAAAAATCACAAGTATTCTCTTGCATAAAATAACTTTTTAGTATATAATCTTAACTACGAAGGAGAAATTAATTAAATATTTAATTATATTTAATTGATTATATAGTTTATGGAGTTTGATTTAAATAAAATTACCGAACAAGGCATCCTTATAGATACAATTATATCTTTTGATGAAGAATATTTACGTGTTAGTGAAATCAAAAAATTAGATAATGTCCATGTGAGTGGTCGTATCTACTATAGTTTAACTAAAGAAGTAATATTTGCTGGCAATGTTAATGGCAATATGACTTTAGTAGACGGTTATAGTGGTGATCTAATTGATTATCCATTTAACATCGACTTAGACGAAATACTTGCCAATTTTTCCAATGAAGATGAAAAAATGGGCAAAAAGCCCAAAAATAGTCTTGACCTAAAAGAAGTTTTATGGGAGAATATTGTACTGGAAGTTCCCATCGTTGTTTCAAAAGATAATAAAGTAAAAACTAAAAAAGGCGAGTTTTGGGAAGTAAGAGATGAAAATTCCAAAAAAGATGATCCAAGATTAGAGTGTTTTAGAACTCTACTTGATGAAGGGAAGGAGTGAAATTATGGCAGTTCCATTTAGAAGAACAAGTAAAACTAAAAAAAGAATGCGTCGTACTCACTTAAAAAAAGAAGTTGGAGCATTAACTACATGTCCTAAATGTGGTGCTACTATCCAACCTCATCGTGCATGTATGGCATGTGGGTTCTACAAAGGCAAAGATGTTTTAAATAAAGAAACTACAGAAGAAACAACTAAATAGTTTTACGGCTACTAGCAAATAGTAGTTTTTTTTAATATTTTAATAATATATGTTATACTATATTTATAGGAGGATAATATGTGGTGGATTATTTTAATAATCATTGTTGTTTTAATTCTTATTTATTTAGGTTCAACTTATAATTCCTTTGTAGTCCTAAGAAATAGAGTAAAAGACCAATGGGCTCAAATTGATGTTCAATTAAAAAGAAGATTTGATTTAATTCCTAACTTAGTTGAAACTGTAAAAGGTTATGCTTCTCATGAAAAAGATACCTTAGAAGCAGTAGTAAAAGCTCGTAATGAATACCTATCAAGCGATACACCAGAAGGTAAAATCGAAGCAAATAATGATTTAAATAAAGTTGTTACTAAATTATTTGCGTTAGCGGAAAGCTATCCTGAGTTAAAAGCTGATACAAATTTTAGAGAATTACAAACAACTTTAACTGAAACGGAAGATAAAATATCTTATGCTCGTCAATTTTATAACGATGTTGTTATGAAATATAACAATAAAGTAGAAGTCTTCCCAAGTAACATTGTAGCTGGCATGTTTGGCTTTAAGACTAGTGCTTACTTTAATGCGACTGAAGAAGAACGCGAAAACGTTAAAGTTAAATTCTAAGAAGAAGAAATTCTTCTTTTTTTCTATTATTTCAATTTAGGATTACTACTCATCAACTAATCATAAAGTATTATTCTTCGAAAATAGTAGAATGAAATCTAATGATCTCTAACAATTGCCAAGCCCTATAACTTGTGATATATTAAGTAAGTAAGGTGATGTTATGCGTGGAAAAATCATTGTAATCGAAGGAACTGAATGTTCTGGCAAAGACACCCAAGTACATTTACTAGTTCAAAGACTTAGAAAAGAAGGAAGAAAAGTCGAACATTTTGCTTTTCCTATGTACGACTCTCCGACCGGTAAAATCATTGGCGGACCTTATATGGGAAAAGAATATATTTGTCCTTCATACTTTAAAGAACAAATAACCGAAGTTGACCCTAAAGTAGCAGCTCTTTACTATGCTGCTGACCGCAAATATAATTATAAAATGATAGATAGCTACTTAAAAGAAGGTTATGATGTTATCTTGGATCGTTATGTTGAATCCAATATGGCTTACCAAGGCTGTAAAATCCAAGATAAGGAGGAACGTTTAAAACTATATAAATGGTTAGAAACTTTAGAATATGAACTTCTAGAATTACCACATCCTGACTTCACCATTCTTTTACATATGCCATATAAAATGGTTATGGAATTAAAAAGAGGACGCATTGGCTACGATGATACTAAAGATTCACCTCTTTATATTAAAAATAGCGAAGAAACTTATTTAGAACTAGCTGATATTAATCATCATCATATTATCAGCTGTGTTAAAAATAATCATTTAAAAGATATGTTAGATATTCACGAAGAAATCTATAATTTAATTAAAAAAGAAGTATTTAAATAATTAAAATTGTGATAAAATTAAAGAGTCAGAGGGGAGTTTTATGGAGATAATAACAAGTTTAGAAAATAAAAAAATTAAATATATAAATAAATTAAAAAACAAAAAATTTCGTGATGAAGAAGGTATTTTTGTTATTGAAACTAAACATCTTGTTGAAGAAGCCTATAAAAGTGGTTTTTTAACCGAACTTTATTTAGTAGATACAAATATTGAATCTAATATCCTTGAAGATGATAAAATAAATAAATACCAAATAACTAAAGAAATAATGAATAAAATAAGTTCCTTAGAAAGTCCCAGTAACTTTCTTGGACTAGTTAAAAAATTACCAACCCTAAATTATGGAAATCGCTTGCTTATTTTAGATAACATTCAAGACCCAGGTAATCTAGGAACTATTATTAGAAGTGCCGTTGCTTTTAACTTAGATACTCTTATTTTAAGCAATGATTGTGTTGATTTATATAACGATAAAACTATTCGCTCTAGTGAAGGTATGCTTTTTAAATTAAATATTTTAAGAAAAGATTTAAATACTTTTTTAGCAGAATTAAAAAATAATAACTATACTATTTATGGAACTGATGTTATAAATGGTAGTATTGTTGGGGAGATTAAATTTCCTAAAAAATATGCCATTATTATTGGTAATGAGGGAAAAGGATTAAAAAGTACTTTAAAAAATCTTGTTGACCAAAATATTTATATCCCGATGTCCCCTAATGCTGAAAGCTTAAATGCTGGTATTGCTGCTTCAATAATAATGTATGAAATGAGTAAAAATGACTATGAATGATTATGTATGTATAGGAAAAATTGTTAATACCCATGGTATTAAAGGGGAACTAAGAATATTAAGTGATTTTGAATTAAAAAATAAAGTATTTAAAAAAGGTGTTAATCTTTACGTGGGACCTGAAAAACAAGAATTTACTATTACTGGGTATCGCCATCATAAAATGTTTGACATGATAACGTTTGCTGGTATTTCTAATATTAATGAAGTATTAGATTTAAAAGGACTTTTAGTCTATGTTAAAAGAAGTATTTTAGATATAGAAAGTGATTCTTATATTTTAAGTGACTTAATTGGACTTGATGTTTATGATAATACTAAGAAAATTGGTACCGTAAAAGACTATTACTTAGATAATGGTAATACCTTACTTGATATAGTTGGAAAAAAAGAGTTTTATATTCCTTTAAAATCGCATTATATTAAAAAAGTAGATATTAAAAATAAAAAAATAATAACAGAAGGGGGGAGCCAGTTAATTCTATGATAATTGATATTTTAACCTTATTCCCTGATATGATAAGTGGTTTCTTAAATGAATCCATTATTAAACGTAGTATTAATAAAGGGCTAGTAACTATTAATATTCATGATTTTCGTAAATATTCCCTACGCAGTAATAATCAAGTAGATGATACCCCTTATGGTGGTGGTGCTGGCATGGTTTTACAATGTGAACCGATATTTAGATGCCTTGATGAAATAAAAACAGCGGATTCTTTAGTTATCCTAGTAACCCCAGATGGTAAAACTTATAATCAAAATATGGCAAAGACTTTAAAGAAAAGTAAACATCTCATCATCATTTGTGGACATTATGAAGGCTTTGATGAGAGAATTAGAACTCTTGCTGATGTAGAGATTAGCATAGGCGATTATATTTTAACTGGTGGTGAACTAGCTGCTTGTGTTATTACAGATTCTGTTGTAAGACTTTTAGATGGTGCGATAAATAACGATTCATTAAGTAGTGAATCATTTGAAGACAATCTTCTTGATTATCCAACTTATACAAAACCAGCTGAATTTAGAGGCATGAAAGTACCAGATGTCTTGCTAAGTGGTGATCATGCAAAAATAGATAAATGGCGCAATAATATGCGTATTAAAAAAACACAAGAATTAAGACCAGATTTATTAAGTAAAAATAACAACAATTAAAAATATTATGGAAAGGGTAAATCTTAAAAAAATTAAGATATAAAAGTATTATGGCTTATGTACTAACCAAAAATAATGATAAATTATCCCTTTATAGTACACCTAATCTTGAAGGGTATAAATTTAATCCTAAAAAAGAGAAAACTAGTATTAGTGTTAATAAAGTAGTAGTAGTAAATCCGAAATTAGTTGATAATATACTATCAATAAAGTTTCAGGATAAATTTAAAGCACTTTTAAGATATGCTCAGTATGTTATAAATGATGAAGATGCTTCTAGTACTGATACAGCCATAGTATTAGATGAAGTTGCCATGTTAAAAGGCATCCTTCTAAACCGCTATCAAAAATTTTTAAGCAAAGAAAAAGAAATGTTATTTTTACAAAAACTAAGAATAATCGAAAATCAAATTCGTAGTAAAGAAATTGCTATTAAGATGAGTTCATTTAGAGAAGAATCGGAGATTATGAAATCTGGTAAGTCCAGATAATATATTTTACATTATTGTTTTCAAATTAATTAAAAAATAATAAACCAACTGTACATTGCTTAAAAGAGTACAGTTGTCTTTTTTTGCTTTTAAAAAATAATTACAACCACTTGCGTATAAAATAAAAAAATTATATAATACTCTTATAAGATAGGAGGAATAATAATATATGAAAGAAGCAACTGGTGAATTAAATATGACTGTTGTAACAGTAGTAGCAATTGCAGCAGTAGCCGCATTCTTCTATGCGTTTGTATGGCCAAGTATTAAAAACTCAATAGAATCGAGTACTAATTGTACAAATGCAATATGTGATCCTGCCAATTGTACCGAAACAAATGGTACAAGGGTTTGTACAAACTGTTCATGGACAGACAAAGATGGAAATGAAGTAACGGGAAAAACTTGTAGATATAACAGTGCAACCGGAAACAATCAATAAAATAGGAGAATAAAAAGATGAAAGAAGCCAGTGGTGAACTAAATTTAACTGTAGTAGTAGTTATGGCCGTAGCAGCACTTATGGCTTTTTTCTATACCTTAATATGGCCTACAATCCGAAACAATATGGCATCTAATACAAAGTGTCAAGCCGCTGTTTGCAAAAAATGTGAAGAGCCAGATGGCTGCTCCACTGTAGATTGCACATATACAGATAAAAAAGGCAATAAAACTGAAATGAAATGCGTATGGAAGGGATAAAAGAATATGAAGGAATCTGTTGGTATTTTAAGTTTAACTAATATAGTAATACTTTTTATTTTAGTATTTACAGGATATCTATGTATAACTTTAAATCAAACCAAAGCATATAATGTCAAAAACCAAATTATTAGCATAATTCAAAAATATAACGGAATTGATTCCAATGCCGTTATAGAAATTCAAAAATATATGAGTGAAGTAGGTTACCGTTCTAGTGGAAGATGCAATAGTGAAGAAGCATCATCTATAACAAATTATGCTATTACCCAAAGAGATGGCTTAGCAGTAAATGGTACTAGTGGAATGATTTGCATTGCAAAACACAGTGTAAATGACAACATGCCTGATCCAAACGGTCAATTTCCTAAGGCAGCTTACTATGATATAAAGGTATTCTTTGCCCTTGATATGCCAATTATAAATAACGTATTTAACTTTAATTTAAAAGGTAGTACCAGAATAATTTATTGCCCTAAAGAGGATGGGGGTAACTGCCGATGAGAGAATCATTTGGAGCAACTTGGGAATTTCAAATAATTATTATATTCATCCTAATATTCGTATCTTACCTAACGGTTTCAGTAAGCTATTATAAAGTATTTAAAGCTAAAAATGATATAATAAGTATTATTGAAAGAAAAGAAGGAATGACCGAAGGACCAAACGGAGCTATCGGTATAATAAATAATTATTTAAGAAGTAATGCTTATAATGCTAAAGGACATTGTAATGCCGGTTCATATGGTGCTAATAGCCTAGATCGTACAGATAATGAAACTTTTAACTATGTAGTTAATGGCGATAGTACTAAATATTATTACTGTGTAGAAAAAGTAACTAATTATTATACAGAAAATCCAGGAAGAAGTTATTATAATGTTAACTTATTCTTTTCATTGAATTTGCCTGTTATTGGGGATATAATAGACTTTGGTGCCAGTGGAACGACTATTGAAATGGATGCTACTTATGACTGCAATAGCACCAGATGTTTATTTAGATATTAAAGAAAGGAACAAAATTTATGAATGTCATAATTTCTAATCGCTATAGTGAAATGTTAACTAACTTACCTATAGATATAATAAAAAATGTTCGTGGTGAATATGATGCCGATATTATCGTTAGTAACTTTCAAAACTTCTTCTTTAATAAGATGATACTTGATATAACGGCAGTAAAAAATTATAAAGATATAAATAATATTCAAAAATTATCTTTTGGTTTAGATATGAATAAAGTTATATTACTTCTTGATGATTCTAAAGAAGTTAATTCTCCAACATATCTTTCTGAATTAGTATCAATGGGTATTTATAATTTTACTCGTAATATTGATTCTATTATTTATTTAATTGATAATCCTAATACCTATAAAGATGTTGCTAGGTATCATATGTTAGGAGGTAATCCTAATGCTAATATGAATGTTAACTTAGAACCTGGTAGTATCAATTCTAACTTTTTAAATAACTCTATTAATAATGTCTTTATGGGAAGTAGAGTAATTGCCATTAAAAATTTAACTGAACATGCCGGTGCTACTACCTTAACTTATATGTTAAAAAAGCAATTAGAAAATAATTATAAAACTTTAGCTATTGAGGTTGATAAGAATGATTTTATGTATTTTAATGACCAAGATATGCGTAGTATAACTACTAGTGAATTAGATTCTGTTATTAAGAATCCTAATAATACTTATGATATTATTTTAGTTGATATAAATGAATCACCTAAAGTAGCATCAATAAGTGAAGTATTACATTTAATTGAACCTAGTACAATTAAGTTAAATAAATTAATTAGAGCTGATAGAATGGTTCTAACTAAGATGAAAAATTATAAAATAGTATTAAATAAATGTTTATTATCGGATAAAGATATTAAAGACTTTGAATATGAATCACGTTGTAAAGTATTTGAATCTATTCCTCCATTAGATGATAAGAAAGAAAGAAATCCTATTCTTAATAACTTGTTATATAAGATGGGATTTGATAAACAAACACCTACTGGTGGGGCTAAAAAGCCAGTTGGTAAGTTATTTGGCATTGTTAAAGACGAGTAATTTTCTTGACAATGTATATATTTTATTGTAATATTTATTTAGAGAAATGAGGAGATGTTTATGTATATAAATTTACTTGCCGATAGTTTTGCAGCTAACACTTGTACTACTTTAAAACCATTCTTAAACATTGTTGGCTATGTTGTTATTATCGTAAAAATTGTTATACCTATCTTGTTAGTAGTTTTTGGTATGTTAGATGTAGGAAAATCAGTAATTGCTAGTAAACCTGATGAAGTAACTAAAAACTTAAAATCATTTGCTATGCGTTGCGTTGCTGCTGTATTAATATTCTTCATTCCATCAATTGTATCAGTACTAATTAATGCAGTTGCAGAAACTGGTCAAAGTGGAGAAGCTACAGGAGATAACTCTAATGCTAATTCTAACTGGTTAGCCTGCTGGCAATATGTTTTAAGCCCTGGCAAAAAATAAGTTAGAAGTAAGCTTATCGTTAAAACTAATATTTTATTTAAATATTAGTTTTTTTATGTTATAATCTTGGGGTAAGAGGTACTTTATGAAAAAAAAGAATGTTCTGTTTAATTTTATTTTTATTTTAGCACTAATAATATTAAATTTAAATATTGTTAACGCAGCAACTAAAGAGGTAGTTAAAAGCTACAGTATCACTAAAGGTGCTACACGTACACCAACTATTTATGAAAAAAATGGAGTATTGGAGTTTGCTCCATCATTTAGCTGCAATCTTGGCAGTGCAAGTGAATTTCTAGAAATAAAGGGACTTCAAACGAACAATGATAACTTTGGAAATATTTTAGTAAAAAAAGTTCCAACAGAGAAGAGGACATTTAATTTTACTTGTGAATCAAGTACACGTTCTTTTATAGTTGGCTTTGGTAAAGTAAAATACAATATTACATTAGATTTATATCCAGATGCTGCTATTGATAAAAATGCATCAACTTATACAGGAGCATCTGATAATAACGGTAATAATCAAAACGACAACAATCAAAATACCGATCCAGGTTTAGACGATCCAAATGGTACTGTTGATCAAAGATGTGAAGGTATTTTTGGTAGTTTGACAGATAAAAAATCTTTAGCATATATGTTACATAAAATTTTGAACTTTATGCAATTTTTGGGACCAATACTAGTAATTGCATTATCAATTATGGATTTAGTAAAAGCAGTTGCCAGCAACGATAAAGATGCCTTATCTAAATTTTTGAAAACTACGGCAAAAAGGCTTATATATGCCGTAATACTATTTATTTTTCCACCAGTACTGGATGCAATTTTACGCTTGACAAATGTTTACGGAACTTGTGGATTATAAATTGGGAGGTTAAAAATGTTAATATTAAAGACATGGCTACAGTATCTAACTGATTTAGATTTCTTTGGCTTATTCATGAAAATAATAAGAAGTATTTTCCTTGCATTAGATGGTATAATTTATGCAATAATATCGTATTGCTATGAAGTCTTTACCTTCATAAGCGAAATAAGAGTATTTGAAAATGAGGACATGGTAAATTTAGCCAATAGAATTTATATTTTGATTGGTGTTGTATCATTGTTTATTGTTGCATATACTTTGCTTAATGCAATAATTAATCCAGAAAACGCAACGAAAGATAAAAATAAGTCATTTGCTGGAATAGTAAAAAATATAATTTTAGCTATAATTGGTATAGCAATCGTTCCAACGATATTTGATTATGCTTATGAATTTCAATCAAGAGTTTTATGCAATAATGTAATTCAAAAATTCTTTTTAGAAAATAACATAACAGAAGATGATGATGCTCGTGCAAAGATGGGGGCACAGATGTCGTTGTACTTATTCAAGAGCTTTTACTATATCAAAGGTAGTGAAGATGATACATCTTTAGATGAAAATGCCAATTCTAATTGGGAAACAATGGCTCAAAGTATTGTTTCAGATAGCGATGATAGTTATAATCTTTCTATGGCATTTTCTGATATAGAACTTGGGAACCGATCAATAAGTGAAGCTTTAGGAGATTTTGATGATAGCATCGATAGTGGAAAACTTGGATATTTATTTCTAATATCAACACTTGCAGGTGCTTATTGTGCTTATGTACTTTTAAATTTTGTTATTGATATGGGGGTACGTGCTGTAAAACTTGCTTATTTACAATTAATAGCACCTTTACCAATATTGACAATTATATTACCAAATCAAAAAAAAGTGTTTGATAATTGGTTAAAAAAGACATCTTCTTGTTTCATTGAGGTATTTACTAGAATAATAGCAATGTCTTTTGCTTTCTATGCGATTAAGTATTTAAGACCTTGGATATTTAATGATATGAGTTCAGTAAGCTGCGGTAGAACTGTCGGAGCAGTTACGAAATTATTAGCTGAAGCCGCATTTATTATTGGTGTATTTACATTCTTGAAACAATTACCAAAATTTCTTAAGGATTTATTACCAGGATTCGATAGTTCTGGATTTAAACTTGGTATTGCTGATAAACTTGGCGAAATGGCACTTATTGGAGGTGCTGCCAAAAGTGGCTTTCAAAAGGCCGAAGGTGCCGCTACAGGTGCTCTAGGTGGTTTAGCAACTGGATTAGCTAATAGAAAAAAAGTAGACTGGAAATCAGCAGTTATGCAGGGTGCAACGCAGGGATTTAAGGATAAGGGAAATCAATTTTTAAAGCAAAGAAAATCTACTTTTCAAAAAATAGCTGGAAACACGGATAAGGACCAAGGCTTGTTTGGTGGTGAATCAAAAATTAGTAAATTTATTAATGATCACAAAAATGACGTTAAAAATAGTTCAGGAGAGATAGCAAATTCAAAAAAATATAATGGGCAAAATGATGTACATTATCAAGATTTGAAAAATAATTTTACTGATGATAAAGTAGATAAGAGAATGGAAGATTTTAAACAAAGCGATATTTATAAACAAGCAGAAAACTATGCACAAGAAAGAATGAAAGCTTTGGGAACAACCTCAAAAGAAGTTCACGACCGTGAACTTGCCAATTATTTAACAAATGCAAAATCATATACAACGGACGAAAATTTAAAAAGAAAAATAACTCAGTTTGAAAATGATGCAGAAGTTAGTAGTAATAGAAAAAATTATTATGAAGCGAAGGACGACTATAATAAATCTCTAAGTGATTTAAATCAGGCTAAATTGAATTTAACTGATACAAGAAAGAAATTGAATTCTAAAGCAAAAGAAATAACTTTAAAAGAATCAGAGATAAAAACAGAAAATACAAATTTAGAAAATTTAGATACGACATTATCATCATCAAAAAATGAATTAGACACTTCAAAACTGGAACTTGATAACGCAAAACTAAAATTAGATAATGCTTCTGCTAAGAAACAGCAGTTAACTGTTGATTTGAATAATCAAGAAATTAATTTGCGCAATGCTGCTAAAGAAATGTTTAATATTGTTGGAAACAGAGTTAATCTTCATAAACCTGATTTAGAAAAATGCAGTGTTCAAGAATTAAATGATTACATCAATGACTGTAGTCTAGAAATTCAAAATGATCCTATGACACAAGAAACGATTGATAAAATTAATTTAATTAATAATAGCCAAACAGATTATCAAACTTTGAAAAAAGAATATGATGATTCAGAAAATGAATATAATTCTGCACAATCTGATTATTCATCTAAGACATCTAATTATAATAGTAAAGAATCTGATTATCAAACTGTTTACAATCAGGTGGAACAACAGAAAAAGAAGATTGAAAATTTAGTAAATGAAAATAAAGCCTTACATAGTCAAGAAGAACAATTGAAATCTGATGAACAAAAATATCAATCTCTAGCTCAAAGATTACATCACGAAAATGAAAATGCTAAAAATAATCTTTCAAAACAAGAAACTATCTACGTTGATTCAGTTGATAAAGGAACTGAAGCTATTTATAATGGCGATGCGTCAATACATTACAACGGAAGCGATGATTTAAAAACATTTGACAACGAAATTATAAATGCAATCAAAAATAAAGATATTGATTTAGCTAAAGAATTAATTAGGCAGAAGAAAACCCAAGAAGAATATCGCGGTGCAAAGAAAGGCATTACAGATATGAGTAAGCCTATAGATTATGAAAAAGAATTATATAATTATTTTAAAAAGCAAAAAAAGGATGAGTAAGGAGGACATGAATTTTGAATAACTTTTTAATACCGGCTAACTCAAAGAAATCTCAATTAATATTTAATTTCTTTACTGTTACTGATTTAATTGTATTTAGTATAGGAGCAGTATTTACAATAATACTTCTAGCAGCTTTTGATACTAATAACTTATACATAATATTGCTTGAATGTACTCCTTTACTTATTTCTGGGTTTTTGGTTATGCCAGTAATGCATTACCACAATGTAATGACATTTTTTGGCAATATATTCGCATTCTTCTTTAATCAGAGAATGTATAAATGGAAAGGTTGGTGTGTTAAAGATGCCTACGGTCGAGAAGACAAATGGAACCAGCAATAAATATTGCGAAGACTGGTTACCTGTTAAAAATATAACAAATGGAATGATTCAATTAGAAAACGGATATTTTGTTTGTGGAATTAAAGTAGAACCAAAAAACATCTTTATACTAGATGAAGGAGCCAGAAATAATGTTATAGTTCAATTAAGAAATTTCTATAATACTATAGATTTTGAATTCTGGATGATAATTGCTGATAGACCAGTTGATATTAATTTATATTTGGCCCAATTACAAGTTTTATACAATAAAACTACTAACAACATAGTAAGAAAACTAATAATGCAAGATATTAACAAAGCTAATGCTTTTATGGGAGCAGAATATAACGTAGTTGATACAGAATATTTCTTCTTATTCAAAGAGAAAAGAATTGATTTGATTCAGAAGAAGTTAAGAACTTTAATGAGTGGTTTAGCCAACTGCGGATTAAACTCTATTCAGGTATCAAACAGTGATTTAAGAATGATTTTAGATAATTTCTTAAATGGTGGTACGCAAACTAATTTTGGGACGGTGATGTTTTAATGTTGAATATTAAAAGTGAATTAGCACCAAAAGGAATGAAATTTGATGTTACAGATTTCATGATAAGTGGTAAATATTGTACAATATTTACTATTGTAAGTTATCCAAAGTACATAGCACCAGGTTATCTTTCAGATCTTTCTAATATTGCTGGAGTTAAAGTAGTAGCAAAACACATCCCACTTGAATTTTCTACTATGCAAAAAATGATTAATAAAGAAATTGCTGATTTAAAGCAAAGATATCAAAATGAAAAAGATAGAACAATTCAAGAAAGAATTAGACAAGATTATGAATCATTAGAACAATTTGTTCAAATGCTTGCTGCAACCCAATCAAGAGTATTTGATTTTCAATTACATTTAATGGTAATAGGTGATTCTAAAGAAGATTTAGAAAATAAGAAAATGAATGTAAGAAGTTTCTTAGATGCTATGGGTATGCAAGGTATACCACTTATGTTTGAACAGGAAAAAGTTCTTAAATCAATTTTACCAATATTTCCAAAGCAAGATATTGAAGATAGAATAGGTACCCCAATTCCAAGTCCGACTATTGCAGCAATGTATCCTTTTATCTTCGATAGTGTTAAAGATGTGGGAAATTCAACCCTTTTTGGAGTAGATTACTCTGGTGGTGTTGTTTTATTCAATCAGTTCTTATACCAAGTAAAAAAAGAACATAATAGAAATAATGGTAACATGATTATTTTAGGTACTTCTGGTTCCGGAAAATCAACAGCTGCCAAATTATTACTTCGTAGTCATATTCGTAATGGCTATAAAGTAGTAGCAATTGACCCAGAAGGTGAACTTGAAGATATGGCTAGATTCTTAGGTGGTGACTTCCTTGACTTGGGCAAAGGTGGTCAATTTGGTATGATTAACCCACTTGAAGTAGTTATGGATGCTGATGAAGAAGACATAGCACAAGGTCTTGGTTATACAATTTTAACAAGAGCTATCCAATCGCAAAAAGCCTTTATGAAATATTATTCACCTGATATTGAAGAAGATGTCTTAACAATGTTTAGCGAAGTTTTGCAAGATACATATCGTCGTTTTAAAATAGATTTTAATACCGATTTTACTAAATTGACTAGTAATGATTATCCTACTTTTGATGATTTATATGCTACTATTCGTGGCAGATTATTATCAATGCCAGAAAAGACTAGAGAAAAAGATGTTTTAGAAAGACTAGAACTTAAAATTAGACCATTTACTAATGAATTAAGATATTATTTCAATGGTCATACAACCTTAAATATTAATAGTGAATTTATTGTATTCAATATTAGAGATTTAATGAATAGTGATGATAATATTAGAAATGCTGTATTCTTTAATATTTTAAAATATGCTTGGGGTTTATGTTTAGATAAGTCTGTAACTTCAGTATTATCAGTAGATGAAGCCCATGTCTTATTATCATCAAGAAATGAATTAGGTGCTGAGTTTTTAGCACAAATTCAAAGACGTAGTCGTAAATATAATAGTGGTACTATTATAATTACTCAACAGCCAACTGATTTTGCTGCTCCTAACCTTATTATGCATGGTAAAGCAATATTTGATAATGCCTCATATTACTTAGTAATGGGATTAAAGAAACAGGCTGTAGATGATTTATCATTACTAATAGATTTAAATGAATCTGAAAAGAATAACATCAAATATTACAATCAAGGTCAAGGACTATTTATATGTGGCTCAAGACGTATGCAAATCTATGTAATTTGTACGAATGAAGAATTAGATTCATTTGGATCAGGTGGCGGTCTATAGAAGCAGTTTTTACTGCTTTTTTTTTCTAATTATGATAAAATAAAATGGAAATAAGGCGGTGAAGTAAATGGAAGATAAAGAACATCCTAATAATCAAGATGAGCAAACAGAAAAAGAACGACAAGAGCAAGAAAATATAGCCTCTAACAAGAGAATGGCGCAAACTGGTTTAAAAGGTGTTGCAACAGCAGCAGGAGCTTATTTTGGAGGAGCTACTGGAGCAAAAATAGGTTCCAAGGCAGCTGATGCTATTAATAATACCCCAGTAGGTGATACACTAACAGATGCCGCTGGTAAAGTTGGTAATGAAGCAAATAAAATGTCTCCAACTGGCGATACCAATCAAAAGTTTATAAATGCAGCCGCCAATAGTGGAGCCCTTGATTTAGCAGATAAAGGAATAGATGCCGCAGCAAATGAAACGGGAGGTCCTTCTTCCAACAAGCCTGAAAATGCTCAAATACAAAATGGGAACAATCAATCTAATCAATCAGACATCACTAATAAATCAACACCAACAGATAATCAACTAGGCAATGGTTTAAAAGATAAAAAAAATCCGAATAAAAAAAATTCGAATAGCAATGATTCTGAACCAAGTAATGTTTCAAACAGAAATCCATCAAAAAAACTTCCTAACAAAAAAAGGTTTTCTAAGCATTCAAATGGCGAAGATGATGATCCGAAAGAGAATGATAAATCTAAGCCTAAATCTAAATTGAGAAGCAACTCATTAGCAAACAAAATAATGGGAAATGAAGAAAGTACTGAGGATTCTGAAGAAGATGGTGAAGAAAATCAAAGTGGTACTCAAACAATAAAAGATTTAATTAATGGCATTAGAAGAGTAGCAAGTGTAATTACTGCATTAATTTCCGTAATGCCATTAATATCAATGATTGGCATAATTATTGCAATTGTATTAATTGTTAGTGTCTTTATTGTACCAATGATAGTTAGTATAAGTCCATATGGTTCAGATGATGATGGTAATGTTTGTTTTGCCACTGCCCCATGCACTAACATCATTTTAAAAAATGGTGAAGAGGAGAAAAGATATAAATTAGATGAGTATATTGCGGGAGCAATGGTTGATTATTATGATTATTCTAGTGTCGTAAAGTACACATTAGGAATACCTAGTATAGATGACGATTTATTAAAAGCCTTGGCTGTTATAATCCACACAGATGTTTCCATATACTCAAGTTATGATTCATCAACATCAACCTGTACGATTAACGATTCATCTAAATTTAAAAGCATTTATACACCAACAGTAATTAACAATGACTCTGATATTTCAGATAGTAGTGAAGAAGAAAATCCAGATAATAATACCGAAAATACTGAAAATCAGGATCAATCTGCAGATAGTAATCAAAATGGTTCAATTGATACATCAGAAGATCTGCAAACAAACGAAGACAAATATTATTATCAAGCCAAGAAAGACGCAAAATCGGTAATATCTGAAGTTGTAAACGTATACAGTAAAAATTTAGAATTAAAATATACTGGATATTTACAAGTTTTACATAATGCAGTAGATGCTGGCCAAGACTATCAAAAAATTATAAAAACATATATAAAAAATGATCCAGGCTTTGCTAAAACTGGAGGTACAGCAACAGATGATGATAGCGAAGATACTACTGAAGATGATAACAATAATATTGGAATTTATCCAATTTGTTATTTTGAAGAATCAAGTGATAGTGATATAAGTGTTGTACATTCTGATGATGTTTGTTCAACTGTACATATTAATAATGGAAGTAACTCTGGAGATTATACGATAGATCAATTTATCGAAGGTGTTGTATACAATGAAGCAAGAGCATGGAGTGATTCAATTGATACTTTAAAAGCTCATGCAGTTGCTGCTAGAACATATCTAGTAAATCGTGGACGTGTAGAAAATGATACATGTTACATCACTGTTGGAACCAATACAATGGGATATACTAATAATACAAATGAAGCAATTCATAGGGCTGTAACAGAAACTTCTGGCGAATATATTATGGTTAATGGCGAGATTTCAAAACAGGCTGAATGGGATGCCTTATGTATAACTAATCCTAATACAACAGGAGCCAATTATACAATATGTCAGAAAAACCAACAAATACCAAAATCTTGGTTTTCTAAAGTAAAATTATTTGGAACTATTAGTTGGTATAACAAACATAGTCATGGTCGTGGAATGAGTCAATATGGTGCATACTATTTGGCTACAGTTCAAAACCAAAGTTATCGAGAAATAATAAAGTATTATTATGGTGCCGATATTTCTATTCTTAGTTCCAAAGAATACATTATGCCTCTTAACAGTTTTACATATATATCTGGTGAAGTTCATAATAGATGTGATGGAAAATCAAGTACCCATAAAGGTTTAGATTTAGCAGCTCCAAAAGGAACACCTGTATATGCTGCTCATTCAGGTACAATTATTAAGTTTTATAACACTAACTTCCAATGTGCTGACCATTGTAAATCTGGACAATATGAAGGACTAGGTGTAAAAATTGATAACGGTGATGGCACTTATAGTGCATACATGCATTTTAGTTCAAGAGAAAATTTATCTATAGGACAAAAAATAGAAGCTGGTCAAAAACTCGGCGAAGTAGGTAATACAGGAAGTGCAAGAGGAGCAAGTGGTGGATACCATTTACATTATCAAATGGGAAGAATATCTGATGGAGCAATTTTAAATCCAAGAGATTACTTGCCTTTAGATGAGAAAGGATTTGGCGTATGCTACAGACCATAATAAAAAGGGGGTTTTTATTGGTCGGAATTATTGCCTTAACAGGTTGTGAGGCAACTTACACAATAACTATAGATAAAGATACTATTAATGAAAAAATAGAAGTTTTAGATAACGTTAGTGATACTAGAACTGTGACAGACGTAATGGATGGCTACAAAAAGAAATATCCTGTTTATGATATTGAAGATATTATAGATGATGATCAGTTATATAATATTTTCCCTAATGCAACCTATTACAATCAAACTTATAGTATCGATTCAAATGGATATCATCTGAATTATGAATATACTTATCCAATAGATAAGTATGTTTCTGCTAATTCTGTTAATTATTCATATGATTATAAGGATGTTATCTATCAAGATAATAAGCTTAAACTAAATACTGGATGTCCAAATAGTTATTTGAGATACTGGGATATTTTTACTAACTTAACAGTCAATATCATTACAGACTATGTTGTAACTAATAATAATGCTGATTCAGTAATAGGCAACCGTTATATATGGTATTTTAATAAAGAAAATAACTATGAAAAAAGAATTAACTTTGAAGTAGATTTAACCAAAACACAAAGTGAAGTAGATAAAGAAGAGAAAGCTAAAGAAAAAAAGAATAGCTTTCTAATACCAGTTTTAATAGTATCACTTATAGTTTATAGTATAATAATATTTGTTATAATAACTAAAAGAAAAAAGAATGAAGGGTAAAAGTATGAAAAATAAAATGAAATTAATTATTTTCCTAATACCATTAATTATATTAAGTTCTGGCTGTTCTGCAACTTATAACATAAATATAAACGATGAAACTATTGAAGAAGAACTTGTTATAAGTGAAGATATAGATCAAGCTAATAAAAATTCATATATTTACAGATATGGTACTTATGATGAAAATGATATGTGCTTTGACTGTTTAAGTAAGTATATAAATTCAATGCAGGATGAGTATGTTAATAATTATTATATAAATAAAGATAATTTTGAAAGAGATAATAAGATTTATAATTATAATACTTATCAAGGAGTATATTCATATAACTTAACAAATAAAAAAGAATACTCTTTAAAGAATAATTCTTTAATAAATAATTTAATAAAAGATAGTTTAATAATAAACGATGAAAATATTATTATACATTTAGATAATATTCCTAGTAGTATGATTGAAAAATTAGATAAAGTAAGCATAATAGTAACAACTGAATTACCAGTTATTTCAAATAATGCTGATAATACTAGCGATAATACATATACTTGGAATTATGATAAAACTAATAACTTAAATAAAAGTCTATCTTTATATATAGAAAAACCAAAAGTAGAAGATAATACTAAAGATGATAATACAAAAAACAATACTGATAATAAAGAAAGTAGTCCTGCTTTTGCTCTAATTATAATGATCGGTATATATGTAGCTATTATTATTGCAGTAATTAATATATTTAATAAAAAGAAAAAATTATTCTAGTAGTATTCTAACTATTATAGTATAATAAACATAGAAATTGGGTGTTGCAAGTGAAATTTAGAATATCAAAAAAAGATTTAATTATTTTAGCATGCTTTTTAGTATTTTTACTTTATTTATGTGCCATTGGAGTAATGAATTTTGTAACCTTTGGATCAACAGGATCGCTTTGGGGACTTAATCCATTTCCTGCTTTTAGTGGTGCCTATTTAGGATTAACTCTATTACTGTATGTTGTATGTGTAATAGTTATTTTTGCATCTGTTTCTTCCTACATATTTGAAAAAAAGAGTGGCAAAGGTGTAGGATTAGTTGTTGAAGATAAACAAGAGACTGGTTATTCATCTTGGGCTAAGGAAAAAGATATTAAAACTGATAGAGGTGTTACTGAGGTAGATTATACTGCCCCAACTGTTAATGCTGCCGGTATTCCTCTAATTTATGATACTAAAAAACATAAAGTTTGGGTTGATGATGGTGAATATCATACAGTAGTTATTGGTGCATCTGGTTCCGGTAAATCACAATGTATTGTTAAACCTTTAGTTAATTTACTTGCTAAAAAAGGTGAATCAATGATTATTACTGACCCTAAGGGTGAGCTTTATACTTCAGCTGCGCATCGTTTAAAAGACTTAGGATATAATGTTATCGTTTTAAACTTCCGTGAGCCTTTAAATGGTAATGCTTGGAACCCACTAACTTTGCCTTATCAATATATGAAAATGGGCAATATGGATAAAGCAACCGAGTTACTAGATGATGTTGCCTTAAATATCTTGTATGATCCCAATAATAAAGGCGAACCATTCTGGGAAAAGAGTGCTGCCGACTTCTTCTCTGGTTTAGCATTAGGACTTTTTGAAGATGCAAAAGAGGAAGAAATTAATATTAACTCTATTAGTGTTATGTCAACATCTGGTGAAGATCGTCTTGGACCATCAACTTATACAAAAGAGTATTTTACTATGAAAGGTGAAGCATCTTCAGCTTATACATTTGCATCAAATACTATTAATGCTCCTAGTGATACTAAAGGTGGTATCATGTCAACATTTAGACAAAAGATAAGACTATTTGCTTCTCGTCAAAACTTATCTGAAATGTTAGGGCATAGTGATTTTAATATCTTAGATATTGGACGTCAAAAAACTGCCGTATTTATTGTTATTCATGATGAAAAAACAACTTATCATGCTCTAGCAACCATCTTTATTAAACAAGCATATGAAACTTTAATCGATGTTGCTCAAAGTAATGGTGGAAAATTACCGATAAGAACTAACTTCATTTTAGATGAGTTTGCTAACATGCCACCATTAAAAGATGTTGATTCTATGGTAACAGCAGCCCGAAGCCGCGCTATGCGTTTTACTTTTATTATTCAGAACTTTGCTCAGTTAAATGATGTATATGGTAAAGAAGTAGCTGAAGTTATTCGTGGTAACTGTGGTAATACAATTTACTTAATTTCTAGTGAGCTTGCCGCTCTGGAAGAAATTAGTAAGATGTGTGGTGAAGTTAAATCCAAAGAAAAGGATAAAACTGCATCAACACCATTGGTTACAGTAACTGATTTGCAAAAGTTTAAATTGGGTGAAGCTTTACTTATTAGAATGCGTAAGGGTCCATTTAAAACCAAATTACAATTTGATTATAAAACCAGTTGGGGTTATCAACAAGTTGATGAACCATTCCCACATCGTGAGGCAAAAGCTGTTCAATTATTCGACATAAAAGCTTTTGTTAAAGAAAAGAAAAAAGAACAATCATTAAATAATCCTAATGCAAATAGTAATAATCCATTTGGTGGTCCAAATATTTTTGATAATCCATTTGGTAATTCACCATTTGGAGGTTCTAGTCCATTTGGAGGTTCTAGTCCATTTGAACCTTCTAATCCTTTAGGCAGTAGCCCAACGTCTCCAACAAGCCCAACTGGTGGATTAGATTTAGATGCCATGCTTAAAGATATTGATAAAAAAATTGCTGAATTAGATGCTGAAGAAGCCAAACAAAAAGAATTAGATGCTAAGAAAGCAACTGATGAAAATAAAGATAATAATAAACCTGATTTGCCAATTGATTTCAAATCTATTCCAGATATAAAACCATTAGATTTGAAAACAGATATCGAAAAAGAAGCACCAGAAACTGTAGTACCAAATGAAAATAAAAATGATATTTTAAGTTCAGTAAATACCGACATTGATTTGGGAAAAAATGATTTTTCAAAAGTAGAAAATGAAGTATCAGAGGTACATAATAAACTTGGATCAGAACCAGTAGTTCCTAAAAACGATCATGACGATAATTTGAATTTTAAGATACCAGATTTAGATACATTGTTAGCTAATCTTGTTGGTGATGAAGATTCTAAAGAAAATATAGTTGAACATAAAGAAGAAATAAAGGAAGCCAAAGTAGAGCCAGTTAGTGAAAAAATTAGTCCTACTATTGAAGAACCTATTACTACTCCAACTGAGGCAAATAACATCAATAACACACCAGAGATATCTAAACAACCAGAAAATGACATCATAAATGAAGTAGCAAGTGATGAGTTACAAGATCATAATAATAATGATATTATTCTTGATATTCCTAAACCAACAGTAAGCGGTAGCTTAAGGGATATGTTATATAATCCAGTTAATGCTAATTTAGGTGAATCTACGAATGATTCTAATAATAAATTTATTTCAACTCCAAGTATTAGTGAAATAACAGAAAATGCTAAAAATACTCCTACTGAAAATAAGACAATGGAAAATGAAGTAATAAAAAGTGCTGAGAAGCCAATCATTAATGTTAAACCAGAAGAAATAAAAAATGAAACTAATCAAAATATTTCAGATGATGAGTTCTTTGATGATTTCTTTGGAGATTAAAATAATTATTACTAAAAAAATACTCCTTCATAAAATATAACGAAAGGAGTTTTTTTATGCAAGTCATTAATATTAAAGAATATAATCCTAATTTGGGTCCCTTAATTGATGTAGAAGATGCAAGTTTTTATAAAATGAAACATGTTGAGGGAGCAATCAATATTCCGTTTTCAGAATTATCATATAATTTTCAAAATTTATTAGATAAAAATAGACATTATTATATCTATTGTAATGCTGGAAATAAAAGCCGACGAATAGTTGCAATTCTTGAAATTTACGGATATCAGGCAACTCAAGTTTTATTATAACCATAAAATCATCCCAAAATAAATTTACAAATTATAAATTATTTTTAAAAGGGGGGTTGAAATCATTTTTATAATTTGGTATTATGTAATCATAGAGGAGGATGAGAAATCATGGAGAAGAAAAATGTTATCTTTTTAAGTGTAATAGCTGTAGCTACATTATTAACTGCTGTTATCGGTACAACATTCGCATATTTTACTGCTAACTTTGCTGTTAGTAATAAAGATGCTGTAAATACTGTTAAAACTAAGAAATTAGCTAGTACTTCTGTTGTTATAGGTGAGAAAATTAATAGTGATGCTGCATACCCTGGCTTTAAAGGAGCTCAATCTTTAACAATTGATGGTAATGGTGCTGAAGGGGATGTTTCAGCTAAAGCTAAAATTACTGTAGCAGCTAATATTCCAGAAGCATTTAAAACTGATGTAACTTGGAAATTAATTGAAGTTCCAGTTGCAACTACAATTACTTGCAAATCATCAGTTCAAAGTACACCAGCTGACGGTGGCTTACAATACTATGATAATGCTACTTGTGAAGGTTTAACTGGTAGTGAAACAGTTGTTTTAAGTAGTTCAACAAGTTCTACTACTACTGTAGATGTAGCTTATGATACACATAAGAAATATTATCTTATCGTAGATTATGCTAATAAAGGAAATCAAGATTCTCAACAAGCACAAACTTTCACAATTCAAGTTTCTGCTGAACAAGTTGCTAATAGCTAGTATTTAAATACTAATAAATTAAGACTTAACGATTAAATGTTAGGTCTTTTTTTAGTTTTAATTTTTAAAAGATAAAAAATTTAACCAATAAAAAAATAAATAGAAGGGAATAATTCTTGAATAAAAATGATAATTTTGCTATTATTATACTAGGTGATATCGTATGAAGAATAATAAGGGTATTGAGAAAAAAATATACACGGGAATGATGGCTTTTATTTTAATGATTGGAGCTATAACATTAACTGTAACTACTTCCTATGCTTACTTTGTTGCTAAATTTAGCATAGTTAATCCAGAAAATTCAAATAGCAAATTTACTTCAGCTAATATTACAGCAACTTACAGTGATGGTAATGCAATAAGCTTAACAAATGCCATTCCTGGTACATCAACAGCCGTCAAAACTATAAAATTTACAAACACTGGAACAGTTCCGTTAAGTTATAAAATTAATTGGAAAACAATAACAAATACAGGAATTACTGGTTTGAAATATACTATATCTTGTAGTGATACAACAACAATTGGTACAGGTACTAATTTAGAGATGCCAGATTCTCCTGATACATTAATTAGCGGTACTCTTACAGCCGGTAATTCAAATACTTGTCAGTTACAAGTTCATTATACTGATACTGATTTAGATCAATCACAAGAAATGAGCAAAACATTTAGTGCATCACTAGAAGCCGTAGCTGCAGCAACTAAATAAATGAGGCTTAACAATGATAAACAGAGTAGAATCGGAACAAATAAAAGGAAAATTCTTAAATAAATTATACGATTATATAAAAAAAGATGAGAAAGAAAGAAATTTAGTATTAGCACTCATGGTATCATGCTTTGTAGTCGCTTTAATATTTACAATTGTATCTTCCATCATGATATACATATCGTTTAAAAAAAGTGTTAATTCCAGCAATAATCAACCGAAAATCAATATTGTAGAAGGAGATAGTACAAATGAATAACGAAAAAAATGATAAAGAAATATTAGAAATGCCTAAGAAAAAAGAAAATTTAAATGATATTGGTACACAAGAATTAGTTGAAAAAAAAGAAAGTGATCCATCTAAAAAAAATAAAACCTTGAAAAGAATAATAATGACTATTATTATTATCATAATAATTCTTCTTTTAATAATTGGGTGTTGTACTTCTAAAGGTCCACATTTTTGGATGAATATTGATATAAATAATGATGAAATTCCAGAAGTTAACTTAGATGTTGATGACGATGGCAAATGTGATGCCAACTGTTCAAAGTGGTTTAGTAAGAAACCATATATCAATATCACATATAGCAAAACTAAACTTGATGAAGTATTTTTCAATATCGATACTGATGGTGATGGTAAACCAGATAAAAATTTAATGAATCAAGATATTGATGGCGATGGTAAGTGTGATTTAAACTGTGATACGGATAATGATGGCTGGCCTGATATAAACATTGATATTGACGGCGATGGAAAACCAGATATAAATATTGATGTCGATGGTGATGGTAAAGCTGATACTAACATCGATACTAATAACAATGCTAAACCAGACATGAATTTAGATATTAATAAAGATGGTATTCCAGATGTAAACGTTGATAAAGATGGTGATGGTAAAGCTGATTGGAATAAAACCAATACTGACGCAGACGGTGATGGTAAGTGTGACTTAAACTGTGATGACGATGGCGATGAGTGGCCAGATCGTAACATTGATTTAGATGGTGATGGTAAGACCGATTTAAATATTGACACCAATGGCAACGGCAAACCTGATACTAATTTAGATATAAACAAAGATGGACATGCTGATGTAAATGTTGATAAAGATAATGATGGCAAAGCTGATTGGAATAAGACTAATACCGACACAGACGGTGATGGCAAGTGTGACTTAAACTGTGATGACGATGGCGATGAGTGGCCAGATCGTAATATTGATATTGATGGTGACGGTAAACCTGATATTAATATTGATACCAATGGTGATGGCAAGGCTGATACTAATTTAGACATCGATAAGGACGGTAAACCAGATATTAACGTTGATAAAGATAAAGACGGTAAAGCTGACTGGAATAAAACAAACCAAGATACTAATGGCGACGGTAAATGTGATTTAAACTGTGATGATAATAAAGATGGCTGGCCAGATCGTAATATTGATGTTGATGGTGATGGTAGAGCTGATTTAAATATTGATACTAATGGTAATGGTAAGCCAGATACTAATTTGGATATTGATAAAGATGGTAAAGCTGATGTAAATGTTGACAAAAATAAGGATGGTAAAGCTGACTGGAATAAAACTAATACCGATACTAATGGTGATGGTAAATGTGATTTAAACTGTGATACCAATGGCAATGAATGGCCAGATATCAATATTGATATTGATGGTGATGGCAAAGCTGATTTAAACATTGACACTAACAAAGATAATAAATGTGATGTAAACTGTGATACTAACGGTGATGGTAAGGCTGATACTAATATCGACACTAATGATAATTTATTGCCAGATACAAACTTAGATTATAATAAAGATGGTAAACCAAATATTAATGTTGACAAGGATAAAGATGGTCAAGGTGATTGGAATAAAATGAACCAAGATACCGATGGCGATGGTAAGTGTGACTTAAACTGTGATGACGATGGCGATGAATGGCCAGATCGTAATGTTGATTTAGATGGTGATGGCATTTGTGATGTAAACTGTGATACTAACGGTGATGGCAAACCTGATACAAATTTAGATATTGACAAAGATGGCAACCCAGATATTAATGTTGACAAAGATAAAGACGGTCAAGGTGATTGGAATAAAATGAACCAAGATACCGATGGCGATGGCAAGTGTGACTTAAACTGTGATGACGATAAAGATGGCTGGCCAGATCGCAATATTGATATTGATGGTGACGGTAAACCTGATATTAATATTGATACTAATGGCAATGGCAAACCTGATACAAATTTAGATATTGATAAAGATGGTAAACCAGATGTAAATGTTGACAAAGATAAAGATGGCAAAGGCGACTGGAATAAGATGAACCAAGATACCAATGGCGATGGCAAGTGTGACTTAAACTGTGATGATAATGGTGATGAATGGCCAGATCGTAATATTGATGTCGATGGTGATGGCAAAGCTGACTTAAATATTGATAGTAATAAAGATGGTAAATGTGATTTAAATTGTGATACTAATAAAGATGGCAGATGCGATTATAATTGTGATACTGATGGCAACGGCAAGTGCGACAACAAATGTAATGAAATAGAAATAATATTAGGTCAAAACTTCTTCATTGAAGACATAATCGTTTTAGATGAAAAAGATATTGAACCAGGTTGGAGTGGCAAACAAGTATTCAAAATTAAAAATAATAGTAATGATACTGTACGTTACACATTAAATTGGAAAAATGTTGTAAATACATTTACAGAAAAAAATAATTTAGACTATACTTTAACAAGAAATGATCAAATAATAGGATTCTCTAAAGCTCCATATATTGAGTCCCCATTAATTGAAAATGAAGTAATTGCTCCAAATTCAGAAAATATTTATGTAATTAATTATGAATTTAAAGAAACATATCAAGATCAAAATGCCGATCAAGGAAAACTATTCCGTACAAACTTAGAAATAGTTGTTAAATAATTAGAAAGGACCAAACAAGATGAATAGAAAAGATAATAGTAAAAAATCCATCTTTAAACTTATAGCAGATATTCTTACTTGGACAATTTTTGCTATACTAATGATAGTAGCAGCCTTTCTAATTTATTATGTAATTGCTAATGCTGTATATTCTAAAAAAGGCGAAAGATTTAAACCAATTGTTTCGTTATATACAATAATTTCTGGTTCAATGTTACCAACAATTAAAGTTTATGATGTTGTTGTTAACTTAAGAGTAGATGATCCTAGTAAATTACATGAGGGTGATGTCATAACATTCATTTCTCAAAGTAAAATAAATTATGGTGATACAATAACCCACCGAATTAATAAAATAACATACGATAACGGTACTTATTACTTTACAACAAAAGGTGATAACAACTTAGTTCCAGATGAATCACCAGTTGAATTTAATAATATTATAGGTAAAGTTATCTTAAAAATACCTCAATTAGGTCAAGCTCAATTTTTTCTATTAAAACAAGGTTCTAAATTATTCTTAATTTTAATTCCTTCATTTGGTATTTTAATATATGATTTACTTAAAATGTTAAACTTAGTAGATACTAAGAAAAAAGTAGACAGATCTTTAGAAGTTAAAGAAAATAAATTATCAAAAGAAGAAGAAGAAAAATTAAAAGAAGAAATAAAAAATCGATTAAGTGATAAGAATATACCTGATAATTCAGAAACAAAATCCGTAGTTGAAAAAATTAACACTACAACAGAAACTAAATATATTGAAGAATTAAGCACTGCAGAAAAAGTTGATGAAAATAAGACAGATATTGCTGAAAAACAAGCAGAAAATCAAGAAGAAAAAATTGAAGATGAAATCGTAGTACCTAAAACTGTATCTAAAGAATCCATACCAGCTGTTGAGTCAAATAAAGGAGAAAATACGGAAGCATCTAACTCATCAAAAACAAAATCAAAAGCAATTAATAATACTTCTAAAAACAAACAATCAAATAATAAAACAAACAGAAATCGTAATTATTACAACAAGAATAAACAACAAACAAATAAATATAAGAAAAACAACTACAATTCCAATAAAAATAATTATAAAAAAACAGAAAATAAAAATGCTAATAAGTTAGATATTGATGTTGATAAAGTATTAACAAAAATAAAAAATAAAGACTATTAAAATTAAACCTATAAGGATAATAAAAAATTCTTTATAGGTTTTTATTTTTGTTATATTTGTCTCTTTTTTTTTAATAATTCATATATTAGTAACAGGTGACTAACTATTAGAAGTCAATACTAAAATTAACTTTTTTAATAGTTGTTATAAATTGGAGTTTATCCCATGCCAAAAAGATTTTGCAA